>RCUT01000057.1_pt1 | contig 64188 bp, 55 predicted proteins | sample 2166171 | NCBI WGS metagenome assembly RCUT01 (sample SAMN09932757, study PRJNA488358) | compost metagenome | isolation source: compost soil in 4-hydroxybenzoic | place: Germany: Experimental Botanical Garden | reverse complement strand
GCAGCAAGGCCGGCAGCAAGGTGTCGCTGGTGCCGACCTCCAGGGAAATGCGCACTTTGGGGTGGTCGCGCTTGTAGGCCAGTACCGCCTTGGTCAGCACACCCGGCACCGGGCCCATGACGCTGCCCACCCGCACCAGGCCCTGGGCCCCGCGCGCCAGCTCGGCAATCTGCGCCTGGGCGTGCTCGAACTCATGCAGCGCGTTCTGCGCATAGCGGATCATCACTTCGCCATACAGCGTCGCTTGCATGCCCCGTGGCAAACGCTCGAACAAGCGTACGCCAAGGCGCTCCTCGAGCTGTTGCAGCAACAGGCTGGCTGCCGGTTGCGTGGTGTGCATCGCCGCGGCAGCACGGCGCAGGTTAGCGAACTCGCCCAAGGCGTTGAGCAGCGTGATCTGCCGGCTGGAGATCTTCAATGCGCCGAGGCTGGCAGGCGCCTGGGCGCTGTCGGGTGGCAAGCGAGACATATCGAATCCGGTATCGCTGGTTAAGATTTGGCGATTATGCCTGTATCGCTCGACAACCTACAGTCAGGTCTCCCAGTGCTTGAACAGAACAAGAGCCGACCATGAGCATACGTATTACCCACCTGAGCGTTCGCGACATTCGTTTCCCCACTTCGCTGTCGCTGGACGGCTCCGACGCCATGAACAGCGCCCCCGATTATTCGGCGGCCTATGTGGTGCTGCACACCGACGCCGAGGCCCTGGAAGGCCACGGCCTGACCTTCACCATCGGCCGTGGCAACGAGATTTGCGCGGCCGCGGTGCAGTCGCTGGCGCCGCTGATCGTCGGCCTCAGCCTGGAGGAAATCACTGCCGACATGGGCGGCTTCTGGCACCGCTTTACCGTCAGCGACAGCCAGTTGCGCTGGCTGGGCCCGGAAAAGGGCGTGATCCACCTGGCCACCGCCGCGATCATCAATGCCGTGTGGGACCTGTGGGCCAAGCACGAAGGCAAGCCGGTGTGGAAGCTGCTGGCCGACATGACGCCCGAACAGCTGGTGCGCTGCCTGGACTTCAGCTACGTCACCGATGTGCTCACCCCCGAAGAAGCCATCGCCCTGCTGCGCCGCCAGGCCCCGGGCAAGGCCCAGCGCGAAGCGCAGATGCTGCGCGAAGGCTACCCCGGCTACACCACCGCGCCGGGCTGGCTGGGCTACAGCGAAGAAAAGATGCGCAAGCTGGCCCGCGAGGCGGTGGAAGATGGCTGGACCCACATCAAGCAGAAGATCGGTGCGGACCTGGAGGAAGACATTCGCCGCGCCAGCATCCTGCGCGACGAAATTGGCTGGGAACGCACCCTGATGATGGATGCCAACCAAGTGTGGGGCGTCGAAGAGTCGGTGGCCAACATGCGCCGCCTGGCCGCCTTCGAACCGCTTTGGATCGAAGAACCGACCAGCCCCGATGACATTCTCGGCCACGCCACCATTCGCCAGCGCATTGCGCCAATCGGTGTCGCCACCGGTGAGCATTGCCACAACCGGGTGATGTTCAAGCAGATGTTCCAGGCCGGCGCGCTGGACTTCTGCCAACTGGACGCGGCCCGCCTGGGTGGCCTGAACGAGGTGCTGATCGTGCTGCTGATGGCGGCCAAGTACGACGTGCCGGTGTGCCCGCACGGCGGCGGTGTCGGCCTGTGCGAATATGTGCAGAACATTGCCCTGTTCGACTACATCGCGGTGTCGGCCTCGCTGCACAACCGGGTGCTGGAGTACGTCGACCACCTGCACGAGCATTTCATCGACCCGGTGGTGATCCGCCGCGGGCGCTACATGCCACCGCAACGCCCAGGCTACAGCATCGAAATGCATGCCGAGACCCTGGAGCGCTACCAGTACCCCAACGGCGCGGTGTGGCTCGACATCAACCGTTCCTGACCCACCTACCTGGGTGTGCCGCCTTTGCGCGGCACGCCACCAGCACTTTTCACGGGGAAAAAACAATGACAATCCTCACCGGTACTGCAGCGGCGCCCGCCCCTGCCGCCACCACCGAACAGCGCCTGAACGGCCTGCTGCTGCGCAAATTGATGCCACTGCTCATCGTTGTCTACGTGATGAGCTTCCTTGACCGGACCAACATTGCCCTGGCCAAGGCCAGCATGGGCATCGACCTCGGCCTGTCGGCAGCGGCCTACGGCCTGGGCGCCGGCCTGTTCTTCCTCACCTACGCCCTGGCCGAAGTACCCAGCAACCTGATCATGCATCGGGTGGGCGCACGCTTCTGGATCACCCGCATCATGATCACCTGGGGCCTGCTCTCGGCGGGCATGGCCTTCGTCCAGGGCGAAACCTCGTTCTACGTCATGCGCCTGTTGCTCGGGGTCGCCGAAGCGGGCCTGTTCCCCGGCGTGATGCTGTACCTGACCTACTGGTTCGACCGTGAACAGCGTGCCCGCGCCACAGGTTACTTCCTGCTGGGCGTGTGCCTGGCCAACATCCTCAGCGGCCCGCTGGGGGGTGCCCTGCTGGAAATGGACGGTGTGCTGGGCTGGCACGGCTGGCAATGGCTGTTCGTGCTCGAAGGCCTGCCGGCAGTGGCCCTGGCCTATGTGGTATGGAAGAAACTGCCCGATGGCCCGGCCTCGGCGCCCTGGCTGTCGGCCGCCGAAGCCGAGGACATCGAGCGCCGCCTGGCTGCCGAGCGGGCCGCCGCACCACAGCAGAGCAAGTTGGGGCAGATGTTCCGCGACCGGCAGATCTGGCTGGCGATCGTGGTGTACTTCGTGCACCAGATCACCATCTACACGGTGATTTTCTTCCTGCCGGGCATCATCGGCACCTACGGCGCGCTGTCGCCCTTCCAGGTCGGCCTGCTGACCGCCGTACCGTGGATTGCTGCCGCCATCGGCGCCGCCACCTTCCCGCGCCTGGCCACCTCGCCGAGCCGTTGCCGCACCCTGCTGTTCTGCGGCCTGCTGACCATGGCGGCCGGGCTGCTGCTGGCGTCGCTGGCCAACTCGTTCATCGGCCTGATCGGGTTTTCGCTGACTGCCCTGATGCTGTTCGTGGTGCAGTCGATCATCTTCGTCTTCCCCTCCAGCCGCCTGAGCGGCAGTGCCCTGGCGGCAGGGCTGGCCTTTGTCACCACCTGCGGCCTGTTTGGCGGTTTCGTCGGCCCATCGGTGATGGGCCTGATCGAGCAGGCCACCGGCAGTACCCGCAATGGCTTGTGGATCATCGCCGCGTTGCTGGTGGTGGCAGCGCTGGTCAGTACCCGCTTGCGGCAAGGGCAGGAGCAAGCGAATCGCTGACAGGAGGCGTTTGCCTGCCAGGGCCTAATCGCCGGCAAGCCGGCTCCCACAGGGACAGCGACAACCTTGAGTTCAACGCTGCACCCGTGGGAGCTGGCTTGCCGGCGATGGGTTGCAACGCAACCCCGGCGGCTCAAGGTGTAGCGCCGGCAGGCCGGCCGCAGCGCAGTTCCAGCACCTGAGCCAGGCGCTCTACCGCCTGTTGCAGCTCCCCCGGGTGATCACCCAGCCACGCCATCGCCAGGCACTGCTGGTAGCGACCTTGCAGGCTGAACTGCTCGCCCGGCAGGGCGTGCAGTGCTGAACCAGCCAGCGCTGCTGCAATACCCTCCCACGGCAGCGGCTGGCGAAAGCGCACCCACAGTGTCCGGCCACCCTCCGGCGTTTCCAACACCACCCGCTGGCCGAACTGCAGCTGCAACTCACGCGCCAGGCATTGCATGCGCTTTTGCAGGTCGGTGCGCAGCCGCACCAGTTGCGCTTCGATCTCGCCTTTGCCCAGCATGTGCGCCAGCGCTTGCAGGCGAAGCGGTGCAAGCCGAAATGCACGCTCAGCGAAAGCCCGGGCCAGCACGGCATCATGGCCCAGCAGGTAGGCATAGGGCGCCTCGCCCCCCACTGCGGCATCGAACGCCCCCATCACCAACAGCCAGCGGGGGTCGACCCAATCGCGCAGGCGCGTATTCGGCGGCCCGCTGTAACAGTGTTCACTGTCCAGGTCGTTTTCCAGCAACCATACAGGGTGCTGGCCAAGCAGTTGACCAAGCTGCTGCTGGTAGTGCGGTGAAACCAGCCGCCCCTGCGGCATGCCAAGGCACGACGGCATGACCAGCATGCACACCGGCTCGCTGGCCAGCAGCCGGGCCAGGGCGCGCAGGTCCGGGTTGCCGCGGGTATCCAGTGGTACCTCCAGCACTCGCATGTCGGCACGGGCCAACGCGCGCAGCACCTGCCAGCAACAGGGCGAGTGCACCACCACGGTCCCGCCTTGCAGGGCCAGCGCCGCCAGCAAAGTCTCCAGCAACGCCTGCACATCCGGGGCCAGCTGCACGTCCTCGGCACGCCAGTACTGGTTGGAGGAGCGGGTATAGCGCTCGGCGACGGCATTGCGCAGGCGGGCGCTGCCGGGCGCTTCCCACGGGGCAACACTGTGCGTGCGCTGACGTGCCAGGCGCCGCTCGTGGGTGAACAGGGTGCGCTCAAGCATCGGCTGTGCCGGCAGGGGGGCCTGCCGGGGCATGGCCGCAGCATCCCCCTTGGCAGCGCCCTGTACGTAATAGCCCGACCTGGGCAGGCACTGCACGCGCCCCTCTTCTTCCAGCAGGCTGTAGGCACTCTGCACGGTGGCCAATGACACCCGCAACCGCCGGGCCAACACGCGCAACGACGGCAATCGGCACGGGCCACTGCGTGGCGCCTGGTCGATCAGGGCTTCCAGGTAGCGATAGACCTTGCGATAGGCGAACTCGCCGGAGCCCGATTGCTCCATCAAGGCGGCCCCGCATGACCACGCCGCCGCCCCGCTGCCCGCCGTGGCAGCAACCTCAGCTGTACATCGCGACGCGCCAGGTGGCTCATGAGGCGCCAGGAGGCCAGCGGCAGGCCTCCGCCATAGATCAACCGGAGTTGCCCCAGCGGCAGGCCGCTGGTGTTCACCAGCCAGTTTTTCACCGCATCAGGGCAGGGTTTACCCTGCAAGGCCCGATGCAGGTACGGCAGCGCCACCAGCATGTCGGCATGCCGGCACTGCAGAAAACGCTCGAGGTTCTTCCCCTGCCTGGCAAACGGGCTGAACAGCAGGCACACCTGTTGGATCTGGTTGATGCCGTATGCCTTGCCGAACTGCAGCTGATGCGTGTCGCGCCGCTTGTTGGCGCCCGGCTGGCCAGCCAGCCGCAATGCCGGGCGGCTGGCTTGCGGCTCGAGACTGCGTGCATGCAGTTCGTGCAACTGCGCCGGGGCCAACGGCTCGACGAACGCGGCCAATGGCCTGGCGTCCTGCCCCCCCTCGAAGCGACAACCGAGCATGAGGTCTAGCTGCTGCTCTTCGAGCAACGGCGGCAGCAGGTCGTCAATGGCAATCAACCGCACCGACGTACTCTGCGGCACGCTCGCCGAGGTCGGCCCCGCCAAGGCACCCGATGGCAACCCGATGCTGCCGTGCAGGCGGCTCAGCCCCTGTGCCAGCGTCGCCAGGCACTGGTGCACTACATGCGGACCACGCTCCCCTGCCAGGCGCAGGCTGCGCCGTGCCCAGGCCAGGTACCGGCGGCGCTGGCGCGCAGGGATGGCGGTGATAAATACATCCGCAGGTGAATGGGCCTGCAGCGCAAAGCCCACGGCCGCCGCCAGTTCCAGGTGCAGGCGACACCCCAGCAGCGCTTCGGGCCTGGCGTCGACCAGGTGACCGAACATCAGCATGGCGTCCCTCGCCAACAGCCAGTTGTCGGGCGCGGCAGGGGCATGCCGGCTGAACGGCACCACTTCACGCCCCTTGATCATCTGCAGTTGCACCCGCGGGTCATCCTGCAAGAACAGCGCATTGAAGCTGCGCTCATGGCATTCGAGCGTGGCACTGTCAGCCACGGGCAGGCTCACCACCAGCACCCGCAGCTGGAAGGTTACCGGCGCACGCAGGGCGATACTCAGTTGTGCGGCACGCAGCATGGCCAGCAGCCGGGCGCTGCGGCGATCGTTGCCTTGCAGCACCAGCAAGCGGCAGGTGCCGATGTATTCGGGCCCGCCTGCAGCAACCAGCAGCCGTTGTATCAGCAATTGCAAGGAAGCACGCTGCGCTTGTGACATATGACTGAGCAAGCGCTCGAGTACTTGCTGGTAGATATAGTGCATTGCCTGGTCGTGAATAGCAGTCACGAGATCACCTCATCAACTTCATGCAGCCAGCGCACGTTGATCAGAGGACCTGAACATCAACATGCCCTGAACTTTTCCAGAAGAAATTTCCTACAACTAATTGGAAGTAATGACGTAACCATCACTGTCGCCATGACATCGAGAAAAACCCATCGTCGCGACGCCCTGCCGCTGCCATACACCGCCCTGGCCTGGGCATAGCCATGCTCATTCCACGCTCCTTGCGCAAACTATCATTGAGCCATTATCGGGGGATGCAAAGCGAATAGAAGATACAGATCAGGGTAAAAAAACCATTCAGCGGAAGTGAGAAAACACATTGACTGCCAGGCGGGAACAGTACAAGACAAAAAACTTGGCGGGATATTTCGACAAGCCACGGAGCAATCAGTTCAAATATAGTCCGCGTCGCATTTAATTGTAGGAAACTTCTTTTTTAACGTAAAACCAGTCTGTATTGGGCACAAAAAACCCGGGACTCTGCCCGGGTTTCCTGATAGATGCAGACCGCTGTCAGTGTTGCGCCATGTCCAGCACCACACGCCCGCCGCACGGGCATTGGTCCATGTAGCGATGCGCCTCGACCACCTGCTCGAACGGGTACACCTTGATGATCTGCGGTGTCAGCAACTGGTCGGCAGTGAACTGGTTGATATCACGCAGGGCGCGCTGCAGCGCCACCTGATCCTGGCTGATGCCCAGCTCCGGCTTGCCGGTGAAGTTGCCGATGCAGTGCACATGGAACTGGATGTTCTTCTGGAACGCCGCGCAGGCCGGGAACGGCGTCTGGTTGCCGCCCTGCAGGCCATACAGCACCAGGCTGCCACGTGGAGCCAGGACATCGCCCAGCAGCGACATCTGCGGCCCGCCCATGCCATCGAGGACCATGTCCACGCCACGGCCATCGGTGTACTTGCCAACCTGCAGCAACAGGTCCTGCTCTTCGGTGACAATCACCTTGTCGGCGCCCAGGCCCAGCAGGTACTCACGCTGATCCGCCTCTTTTGTGGCGGCAAACACCTTCAGCCCCAGGGCCTTGCCCAGTTGCACGAAGGCAGGGCCCGCGCAGTGGCTGGCGTCGGTGACCAGCGCGGTCTGCCCGGCCTTGGCCCGGGCCAGGTCGACGTAGGCGAAATAGGCGATCAGCAGCGGCGTGTAGTGCACGCTGGCCTCGATCGGGGTGAGCACATCCGGATAACGGGTAATGGCCGTACGCGGCAGCACGATTACATCGCCATACACCGGGTGGTCGTTGGCACTGGTGGCCGGGAAGCTGGCAACCCGGTCGCCCACCGCAATATCCTCGACCCCTTCGCCGACCGCGGTCACCACCCCGGCCATCTCGTGGCCGATCCCCGCCGGCAGGCGTGCCTGGGACGGTGCCAGGTTCTGGCGCCAGAGCACGTCATACCAGCTGACGCCAACCGCCTCGACGCGGATCTGTACCTCGTCGGCAGCAGGTGACGATTCGGCCTGCTCCTCGCAACGGAGCACATCGGCAGCGCCGAACTTGTGGAAACGGATCATGCGGGACATCGCATACCTCGCCTTTGTGAACCTCTAATTACCACGGACTTTATCCGGGCTTTGCCGGTTAGACCATCAGTGGTCATTAATAGTCGACATGCTTGTCATCGATTGGGCACCTGACTTTCCCTGCGATTGGTCCCCCTAAACCCGTGCAGGGTACCAGCCTTTGGCCTTAAGATTCACCTCTGCCCCACTTTAGGCGAAGCGCACCGATGAATCGAAACGACCTGCGTCGCGTAGACCTCAACCTGCTGATCGTGTTCGAAACGCTGATGCACGAGCGCAGCGTGACCCGTGCCGCGGAAAAACTGTTCCTCGGCCAGCCCGCCATCAGCGCGGCCCTGTCGCGCCTGCGCAACCTGTTCGACGACCCGCTGTTCGTGCGCACCGGCCGCAGCATGGAGCCCTCGGCCCGGGCCCACGAAATCTTCGCCCTGCTGTCCCCGGCGCTGGACTCGATTTCCACCGCGGTCAGCCGCGCCGCCGAATTCGACCCGGCCACCAGCAATGCGGTGTTCCGCATCGGCCTGTCGGACGACGCCGAGTTCGCCCTGCTACCGCAGTTGCTCAAACGCATTCGCGCCGAAGCGCCAGGTATCGTGCTGGTGGTGCGCCGGGTCAATTACCTGCTGATGCCGACGCTGCTGGCCTCGGGCGAGATCTCGGTGGGGGTCAGCTACACCAGCGAACTGCCAGCCAACGCCAAGCGCAAGGTGCTGCGCCGCAGCATGCCGAAACTGCTGCGCGCCGACAGCGTGCCCGGCGCCATCACCCTGGACGACTTCTGCGCGCGGCCGCATGCGCTGGTGTCGTTTGCCGGGGACCTGTCGGGGTTCATCGACGAGGCGCTGGACGAGATTGGCCGCAAGCGCCACGTGGTGCTGGCGGTGCCGCAGTTCAACGGGCTGGGGAGCTTGCTGGCGGGCACCGATATTGTCGCTACGGTGCCGGACTACACGGCGGATGCGTTGACCGCGGCGGGTGGGTTGCGGGCCGAGGACCTGCCGCTGGATGTGCGCAGTTTCGAGCTGCACATGGCCTGGCGCGGGGCGCAGGACAATGACCCGGCGGAGCGGTGGTTGCGGTCGCGGATACAGATGTTTTTTGGCAGCGATGAGCACATGTAAGCCCGTCTTCTGCCATCCGTATACCCTCCCGTTTCGCCCCAATTACCCACGCTTAACGGTCTTTCTCCCTCCAAGGCGGGGATCCGGATAGCCATTGAGCGAACTTCATGTATGTGACTAATCAGTCCGGCAAGAACTGGTAAAGTTGACCAGCCAGTTCCCGAGGCGCGGGACTACTGCCCATCCTGAACAATATATCGCGCTGACTGCGTGGCAGCTTTTTCGCACAGTGCTTGGCCACAGATCGCATGGCAGCATCCGCCCCATGAACTCGATCGACCAGTAGTGAAACCCAACCAAAACAAAGCTTCAAATAACAAAGTGAAGCACGACACTTTAGAAAGACAACTCACACCCTACCAAAAGCTTGCGATAAGCACAGACAGATCCCGCCACAGCATCAATCTTGGATTATTAAGCAGACTAAAACAGTGAATTAACTGGCAGCACATTTACACAGCACGCAGGAAGCTTAGAATTAACCCTGCCGAAGCCAAGCAGTATCAGTAACTTCTGAGCCGGTAGAAAAAGTATGTTCCCCAGCGTGGAGATGTAAAAGTGAAATACCTGTTCGCAATAATCGCCTTTGCCGTTGCCAGCCATTCACTCGCCGCACAAACCAGTGATGAGGCCAGCCAACACACATCAAGCAATGTCGAGAGCTATCATTACGGAATGGCAATGGACATCGCCCATGTCATTTCGATAACCAGCAACGATGAGAGTGGATGCGGTGTGGTGCCTGCCAGCATCACTTATGTTGACCACCAGGGTGTAACCCATACCATCGACTACCTCAAAGTTTCCAACCTGAGCCAGTGTGACAATGGTTAATCTAATGGCCTGGAGCGAGCCTGCCACTCGCTCCGGCTTGCAATGCCGCCTCATCACCCTGTAGCCGTGTTGGAAGTTGCGCCTTCAAGAATTCGACCCAGGTTCTGACCTTGGCATCCAGAAAGTGCCGTGAAGGATAAATCACCGAAATACTTCTCTGATTGGCCTTTACCGTGGGCAACACCCTGATCAAGTCACCTCTGGCGATTGAACTCGCAGCCACATAGCTGGGTATGAGGCAAACACCCATGTTTTCCTTTGCCGCTTGAGCGATTGACCCAGCCACGTTGACCGTGAACGTTTGCCTGGGAGAAATCACTTCATCCATGTCATACCCATCAATTTCCCAACCCTTCGGAAAACTGAGGTCATGAAGCCTGAGGCAGGTATGGTCTTTCAATTGGTCAATTTCCTCCGGCAACCCATGTTCCTGTATATAAGCTGGGCCTGCGCAAAAAACGCTGTAGGTCTCTCCCAGTTCTCTGGCGATGAAACTGGAATCGGAAACCCGGCTGTCTGCCGAAATTACGAGATCATAGCCTTCGGCAAGCAAGTCCGGAGAGGCTTGCGACAGGTTGAGCTCAAAGTCTACATTGGGCTGCAGCTGAGAATACTTGGCGATCAACGGAATAATATGATAATGGCCGATGCCGTTCGGCGAGTGCATGCGCAATTTGCCAAAGGCTTCCAGATGCGCCCCCGCCGCTTCGAGCTCCGCAAGTTTCAGGTCCTCCAGCAGCACTTTGCAGCGTTCAAGATAACGGTAGCCGGCTTCAGTCAACGCCACCTTTCGTGTCGTTCTGTTTATCAGTTTTGCCCGCAGATGAACTTCAAGATCTGAAATACTTCGCGAGACATGTGGGGTCGAGTACCCCAACGACTCTGCGGCTGCGGTGAAGCTGTTGAACTCCGCTACCCGAACAAAAATGTGCATGGCATGTACAATATCCATTTCCTGATCCTGATCAAGGTTCTACACGCGCGAACGCCAACTAAAATCGACGTCAACTTTCCCGACGCATCACGCGAAGGCCTGTGCCAGATGCTCAATGACAAAGCGGATACGCGCAGTGTGTCTGAGGTCCTTGTGGGTGACCATCCAGACGTCATAAGACTTGGCTCTTACCCGATCGGGCCACACTCTTTGAAGCCCGTCACGGATTCCCATTTCAATCGGAATTTCTCCGATGCCCAGGCCTTCTTTTATCGAACGCCGCACCATCATGCTGGTGTTGGCGGCCACCACTACCCGGCCTTGCTCAATGCTTTCATCGACCAGCCTGGGGTGGCCCCGGTCTCTCCAGTAAGGCTCATACATGACCAGGTCGTGCCCCTCAAACCCTGTGCCAGGCTCCGGCTCGCCATGTTTCTCTATGTATTGCGCAGATGCGAACAACCCCATCGGCCACTCGGCCAGCTTTCGCAGTATTAAATCAGGGTTCTCCGGACGCTGATTTCGCAGTGCGATATCAGTCTCTCGCTTTGACAAATTCACAATTTCCGATGTGCTGTTCAAGACAACACGTATGTCGGGGTGCGTAATGTGCAACTGCTTCAATGCTGGTATTACAAAGTCATAGGCCAGCGAGTCCGTTGTAGATAAACGCACTTCCCCCGCTTGCTCCTGGTCGGCTCCGCGTGTTCGGCGGGCCAACTCCATGGCGGCGCTCTCCATTTTTTCCGCCATTTCGAATGCCACTTCTCCGATGGCGGTCAGTTGATAACCCGTGGGCGTTCGCAGAAACAGGGTAGATCCCAGATCTTCCTCCATCGCGGCAATCCGCCTTCCCACCGTGGCTTGGTCAATCCGAAGCACGCGCCCCGCGCGGCGCAACGTCAACGCTCGCCCAAGCGCCAGCAAGACCCGTGCATCATCCCAGTTCATAAGCTTTTTTCCTTGAAGAACAACTGCAACAGAGCGTCGCAAAAACGCCGCGCGCCCCAGGTTCAACACTTTCGTACCCTTGAGTTCACGCTAGCCGCGTTGGCTGGCTTTCACTCTTTTTCAGGAATATTCCATGAGCATAACCAACAGCAAGCCGTCCGCTGAGATGACGGTTATTGAAATTACCCGGCCTGGTGGCCCGGAGGTTTTGAAAGCGACCCTGCGAGCGGTCCCGACGCTGGGGCCTCGTGATGTCCTGATCGAAGTTCATGCAGCGGGCGTAAACGGACCAGACCTTCTTCAGCGCAAAGGGCTCTACGACCCGCCCGCCGGAGCCTCCGACATTCCTGGCCTGGAGATCTCAGGTGTGGTCGCGGTGGTAGGCGATGAAGTCACGCGCTTCTCTGCCGGCGACAAGGTCATGGCGCTGGTTCCAGGCGGTGGATATGCCGAGTACGCCGTGTCGGATGAGCGGACGGTTGTACATTTGCCAGCTGGGCTTTCCATGCAGGAAGCTGCGGCTGTTCCTGAAACCTTCATGACGGTATGGGTCAATCTCTTTCAACGCGGTCAGTTCAAAGCAGGCGATTCGGTACTTATCCACGGAGGCGCCTCCGGCATCGGCACTACCGCGACCATGCTGGCCAAGGCTTTTGGCGCCTCTAAAGTTTTCACAACCGTCGCCAATAAAGAGCAGCAGGTTGCAAGCCAGAACCTGGGGGCCGATGTGGCGATAAATTACAACGAACAGGACTTCGTCGATGAGGTCATGCAGGGCACTAACGGCCACGGCGTTGACGTCATTGTCGATATCATTGCCGGCGACTATGTCTCGCGAAACTTCCAGGTCGCTGCCATGAACGGTCGAATCGTGCAAATTGGTGTCATCAAAGGCGCCGCAACCAACGTCGATCTTTTCCCAATGCTCGTCAAACGCCTGACTCACATCGGTTCGACCTTGCGCTCAAGAACCCATGACGACAAGGCCAGCATTCTGGCGGAGCTTGAGCAGCACGTCTGGCCACACCTCAAGAACAACACCATAAAGCCGCTGCTTTACAAAGAATTTCCACTTTCGGACGCTGACAAGGCCCATGCCCTTATGGAGTCTGGACAACACATCGGCAAGGTTGTCTTGAACGTGTCAACGAAAAGCTGACTCAAGCATGACGCTGCCTTCAAGGCAGCGTCATCTTTTTAGCTGAGCCTCTACGCAACCACCACCCTGTTCAATAGATTGTCCACGACCACCGGGGTTTCGAACAACTCAACGCTCGGCGGTGTTCCGTATTTGCCCTCAACAAAAGCTTTCCACTCATCTGTGTATTGCGCCAGCGCCTGTTCTCGCGACTCCCACAAATAGACGCCGCCTACAGAGCGGCCATCTTCAGACAATAAATAGTATTTCCTGACAAGCCCGGGCACAGCTTGGTATTGCACTGCTGTGCTTTTGAAAATGTCCTTGGCTGCCGCCAGCTCAAGCCCTTCAGGAAGGCGAATGCGCACTACTGCCGTAATCATCGTAGCAACCTCTTTTAAAGACCCGCGCAGGCGTGACCGCCATCGACAATGATCTCTGCGCCCGTCATGCCTCGCCCAGCTTCAGAGGCCAGGAGCAACAGGGCACCATCAAGATCGCTGCTCGTGCAAAAACGACGGCTGGGTATACGCGCACGCAAGCGTTCACCGGCTTCACTGGAAAGAAACGCGTCGTTGATTTCCGTAGCGATGTACCCAGGCGCAAGCGCGTTCACCCGTATACCGTGACGTGCCAGCTCCAACGCGAGTGATCGGGTTAAATGGCTAAGCCCTGCCTTGGCCGCACAGTAAGGCCCTACACCTCCTCCGGTGCGGCTTGCGAGGATCGAGGTGATATTGATCACACTCCCCCCCTGCCCGGCCTTGACCATCCGTTTGGCCGATTCTTGCGCCACGATCCACGCGCCTTTGAGGTTGGTATCCACAATCGCTTGCCAATCCTGATCGTCGTAATCGAGCACGCGTTTGGTATCGCTTACGCCGGCATTGTTGACCACGATATCCAGCCCACCAAAATCCGCTTCGATGGCGTCGATGCACTCGATCACCGATTGGCGCGAAGTCACATCCAGTGCGTAGGCTCTTGCGTCGTGCCCCTCGAAACGCAAGCCGCTTACCAGGTCATGAAGGCGATCGACGCGCCGAGCCGCAACCGCAACACGAGCACCTGCCGAAGCCATGGTCTTGGCAAAATGCAAACCCAGGCCACTGGATGCACCGGTCACGAGCACACGCTTACCGGTCAGGTCAAAGAGCTTGGAGACGAGAGCGCTCACTGTTCACCTCCGACGACACGGTCCAGGATTTTTCGCGCAAGGCTCATGCGATGGACTTCGTTAGGGCCGTCATAGATGCGGAAACCACGGGCGTCTCGGAAAATCCGATCGACGATCGCCTCGCTGGTAACCCCTTGCCCGCCCAGAACCTGCACGCTGCGGTCAATCACTCGCCAAATGCCCTCCGAGCTCACCACCTTGGCAATGCTCGACTCGAAATTGCCACGTGCGCCCTGGTCCAGCACCCAGGCGCAGTTCCAGATGGTCAGGCGTGTGGTGAGCAGGTCCATTTCGTTGTCGGCGAGCATGAAGCCCACCCCCTGGTGGTCGCCCAGCCGCTTGCCAAAGGACTCGCGCCGCTTGGCGTAGGCGCAGGCCACATCATGAGCACGACGCGCTTGGCCCAGCCAACGCATGCAGTGGGTCAGGCGCGCTGGCGCCAGTCGCACCTGGGCATAGCGGAAGCCCTTGCCGACTTCACCTAGAACGTGGGTAGCGGGCACGCGAAGGTTTTCAAAACGCAGCACCGCATGGCCACCGGTGAAACAGCTGTCCAGGGAATCCATCATTCGCTCGAGAATGAAACCTGGCTGGTTCGTATCGGTGAGGAACATCGTGGCATTACCGTCTTCGGTTCGGGCCATGATGATGGCGAAGCCTGCCCCCTCAGCGCCGGTAATCAGCCACTTCTGGCCATTGATGATGTAATCATCACCGTCTCGGACGGCCGTGGTGGCAAGCATGGAAGGGTCAGAACCTGCCCCGGGCGCAGGTTCGGTCATGGCGAAGCAGGAGCGAATGTGACCTTGTACGAGAGGCCTCAACCAGCGGTCTTTCTGCGCTTCGGTGGCGACAACTTCCATCAGGTGGATGTTACCTTCGTCGGGCGCATGGATGTTCATCGCCGTGGGGCCCAAGGGTGAGTAGGCGGCCTCCTCGAAGATCACGGCCTTTTCAACGTGACTCAGGCCCTGCCCGCCCATCTCGCGGGAAGCGTGCAGGGTCAGCAGGCCCTTGGCACGGGCCTTTTCGACGAGCGCGTGGCGAAGTTCTTCCGACGGGCCATGGGGGCTTTGTCGAGGGTCAGCTTCCATGGGAATGATGTCGTTGAGGATGAATTCTCGGACACGCGACTGCAGCGCAACCAGATCATCGGGAAGTGCGAAGTTCATTGTTGTTTCCTCGGATAGTCCTGAGTCAGGCCAATGGCTTGCCCGGGCGAATGTGGCGATAAAGGTTCTCCAGGACGGTGTCGCGAATACCTGCCTTGCCTGGGTCGTAGGGCGTGACATTGAGCGCGCGGATGATCGCGGCGAATGAGCCATCGCCCTCCGTGTCGATGTCGATGACATTGAGACACGCGGTGTCCTGTTCGAAGGCCGAAATCCCTGGCAGGCCTGTACCCGCGGCCCATGCCAGGAGGATGCGGTTGACGGCGTCATGGGCAACGATCAGCAGCGACTCCCAGCCATCCTCGTTCAGCACTGCGTGAAACTTGCCCAGTACGCGTTGACTGAAATCGCTCCAGCGTTCGCCGCCCAGGAACGTGGCATCAGGCTCGGCGGCATTGCGATAGGCGCCCACGATGGCTTCTTGCATGGATGGCTCAGGTATCTCACGCAAGCGGCCGGCTCTGATCTCGCGTAACGCGGGCGTGGATTCAGCCTTCAGCACTCGCCCCATCAGCACCAGGTCGAGTGTTTGCTGCGCCCGCGGATAATCGGAAACCAGTACGCGATCCAACGCAGTTGCGCGCATCACCTCGCCAAGCGTGCTTGCCTGCAAAGCACCTTGGTCGGAGAGACTCACCGAGCGCGGGTCCAAAGGACGGCCTTGTGCATCGAAATAATCGACATGGCCATGACGAACCAGATAACAGCGTCGTCGTTTGATCCCGATGCTATTGGCCATGGCACGCAACCTTCGGATTACTGATGGCCAGTCGTGCATGGGTAATTTGTCTAAGGGCTTCAAGCATGCTGGACTGAGCAGAGTCGGCATTATCGAAAACACCTTTTCTGATGAAACCGACCAGCAAGTGGCGCGCATGGGCCGGTGTCAGCTTCAACAGCCCATGGCGCCCCATGACTTCGCCCAGCACATTCGATTCAAGTGCGCTGACTTCTGCGCGCAGCTCGATCTCTCGGGCAGCGATTGACATGGCCCGGGCAATCATTCTGCATTCGTAGTGGTTCGCCTCACCCAGCAAGGGCAAAAGGTCGTCGATCAGGACATGTCTGGCCGTGTTCAACAGGTCAATCGCGCTGACGTTGCTAGCGTTCATACGGTCTCTCCACTGAGGGCCAGGATTTCATGTTCGAGTTCGGGCAGCAGATGGCCAGTCAGCGCCAATTCAAGAGAGGGCTGCTGGCCGGAGATATGCCGCTGCACTTGCTGCAGCGCCACGACCGCCCAACGTAGATGAGCCATCAGCTGCCAGTACCGCAGCTCTTCATGACTCACCCAATAACCGGATACTGACGCGTAGCCGGCCAGGAAGGCGTCGATGTCCCCTATACCGCCCGCCTCACGGTCTCGCCGGGCAAAGCGCCAACAACGGGCGGTGAACCAGCCAATATCCTCACGGGGGTCTCCCCAGCCAGTGAATTCCCAATCCAGGATGCCACTGAGCTGGCCTTGCTCGACCATGAAGTTGCCAGTGCGGTAATCACGATGGATCAGCCCGGCAGGCAACGGTGCGGGCTTGTTGAGTTCACACCATCGAAGCCCCCATTCGATGACCGGATGGTTGTCGGGCAATGCATCCAGAAACAGCCGGTACTGGTCGATGCTGGCCTGTATCGGGTCAGCGGCCGGTGGCGCCAGAAACGCCAGCATTGGGTGGTGCGGACGGATCTGATGCAGTTGGGCGAGATTCAGACCAAGCGATCTGCACAGTTCGGCGCGCTTCGGATCAAGGCCTGGATCTGATGTCAGCCGATGGCCGTTGGTAATGCCGTTCAACTTACGCATGATGAAGAACGGGCGGCCTATGACCGAGGCGTCTTCGCATAACCAAAGCGGCTCTGGTACGCGGACTCCAGCAGTGTGAACGGCGGCCAACACCGCAAACTCTTCCGCGCGGCTCATGCTGACGGCCACGGACGAAGCGGCATCGGTTCGCAGCACCCAGCTGTCGACGAATGTCTTTGTCCCAAACTGGACTGTGCCATTCAGTAGCCAATTTTCCTGAATGGCGCCACCTGAAAGGCGCTGGCCCTGATCTATGTTCACCAGATCGGCGCCGAGTTGTTGCTGCAAATATCGCGCAAGTGCCGGGTACGCATCTGGGATGCTGACCCGAACATCTGCGGGGCCTGGGTTGGGAATGCTGTTCATCGCAATATCGAACTCGCTCTAATGACTCAAAGCCACTGAGCAAGAGCTGGGCCAGATGACGATATCTTTTAATTTCTTCTTTTAAATCAATTAGTTATTGCGCTTATTGATTGAATCAGCAGTTGTCGAAGCATGTCCCTCGTTGCAGACCTGAAATTTCTGTTTCAACATGGAAAAAATTGTCGAGTGTTCAATCATGCGTGGTCGAGAGTACCTTCCCAAGGTGGTTGCCCTGATTACCCACCTTCGTCTGCCTGAGGGGCTCAGCCGCATGGCGCGAATAGTCGAACAGGTGATTCCCGACTATGCCGGCCGTGCGCGCGTCGAAATTGTCGAAACCACGGTCGGCGAACTGCGCAACACAGGCCTTGAGTTGGAGGCCAGAGGGGATGTGGACGTCATCATCTGCTCGGGCGCAACCTCCGAGTACCTGAGGCAGCACATCGCGACGGCCATCCTGTCGATTCGCATGGGCGAGTACGACCTGATCCGAGCCTTGGACCTCGCCCGCGCCCGAGCCACCCAGGTCGGTATCCTCAGTTTCCAGCACGCTCATCCAGAGCTTGAGGCGATGTCGTCGCTTTTTACCGTCGATATCCGCCAGGCTACCTACACCAGCTATGAAGAGGCCCGCCAGCAGGTACACCGCCTGGTCGATGATGGTTACCGTGTGGTTGTAGGGTCATCCACCGCCGTTGAACTTGCCGAGTCGGTGGGCGCACAGGGTGTACTGGCGCTGAACACCGACACCGTGCGGCGCGCCATGGAAGATGCATTGGCCATCTGCCGCAGTCGCCAGCAGAGCCTGGTTCAACAACAGCGCCTCAATTCAATACTGCGCAACTTGTCCGATGGCGTAATCGCGGTGGACGCTGAAGGGCTCGTTCAGTCCCTGAACCCACGCATGGCCGCACTTCTCGGTATTTCCAGCGAGTGGGCACGCGCACGCTCGCTCGCCGAGGTCATCCCGGGCCTGGATATAACGGCGGTTCTTTGCAGTGGTGAAAGCGAGGAAAACCGGATTCTGAAAGCAGCGGGCCGGACACTGGCGGCGAACATCACGCCCATCATCGAAAACGACAAGCCCGACGGGGTCGTCATCACCTGTCAGGAAGCCAATGCAATCCAACGCGCGGACCGGCGTATCCGCAGTCAGGTGAAGCCCAAGCAGTTCACGGCTCGCTATCACTTTGAACAAATGCTTGGAGACACAGCCGGGTTCCAGGCCATGCTGGGGCTTGCCCGCCACTACGCGGGGGCCGACGCCACTGTGTTGATTCACGGAGAGAGCGGGACGGGCAAGGAGCTACTGGCACAAAGCATACATAACGCCAGCCAACGCCAGGCAGGCCCTTTCGTTGCAATCAACTGCGCAGCCTTCCCTGAAACATTGCTCGAAAGTGAGCTGTTCGGTTACGAGGAAGGTGCCTTCACCGGTTCGCGCAAGGGTGGCAAGGCTGGCTTGATAGAAAACGCCCACACCGGGACCCTGTTCCTCGATGAAATCGGTGATATGCCGGTCACCTTGCAAACGCGCTTGCTACGCGTGCTTCAAGAACGTGAGGTGTTACGCCTGGGGGCGGCAGAGCCGACACCTGTAGACATCCGGGTAATCGCTGCCACGCACCGCGACCTTCGCCAACGCATCACCGAAGGTTGTTTCCGCGAAGACCTCTACTATCGCCTCAACATCCTGCGCTTGACCATGCCACCCCTGCGCGAACGTTCCCGCGACATTCCAATGCTTGCCAGGTCGATTCTGGACAAACTGACGGCACACAGCTCGGCCACTGAATCGTCCAGCAGCCTGCTCGAGAGGCTCATGCCTCAACTGGAGCGGCACAGTTGGCCAGGGAACATCCGAGAGCTGGAAAACATCGTCGAGCGTGCGGCGCTGTCAGCAAGTGCTCTGCAAGGCCAGGATAACCCTCGGTTGTTACAGGCCTTGTTCGACGAACTGTTCGAGCCGGCCCCTCATGCGACATTGCAAGGCATGACAAGCCAGGACTTGCGTAGCCACAGTCGCGCCGAAGAAGTAAGGCGAGTTCGGGAAGTGCTGGCTCATTGCGCAGGTGACATGGATGAAGCCGCCAAGCGACTTGGCATCAGCCGTACGACCTTGTGGCGGCGCCTCAAGGATGAAAAAAGCTAAGCGTCTGCGCCTTTGCAACCTTGAAATCCGATTCAATTCTGAAATCAGCTTTTCAGGAGCTGCCGAACCCCGAAAAACTGACCCTAAGTACAACCATATGATTTTTATCGCTTTTTTCACGCACCCCGATTGATCTGCAAATTGGCACACCCCTTGCTCCTTGCTCATTCCAAGCTCGGCGCCCTCGCGCGCCCAGCCTCGAACCTCAAGAAGAACAAGGCTGGAGGTGCCTGTGCAAGGCATGATGATGAACTACAACCTGAGTATCGCCGCGGTCATGCGGCAGGCACTCATGGTTGCTGCCGATACCGAGATTGTCTCTCTCTTCGCCGATGGCCGAGTACATCGATACACGTACGCCAACGCCTTTGCCAGAGCACGACGATTAGCCGATGGGTTGGACGCACTGGGTTGCCCTGACGATGCGAGGGTGGGCACCCTGGCCTGGAACGATCATCGACACTTCGAACTGCATTACGCGATTCCATGCTCGGGGCGAATCTGCCATACCATCAACCCCAAATTGTCCCCAGAACAGATCAGCTACATCATTCGCCACGCTGAAGATGATGTGTTGTTCGTCGATCCGCAGTTCATTCCTTTGCTGGAAAGCATTCAACCCGAGCTGGATTGCGTGCGTTGGTACGTTGCCCTGTGTCCATGGGATGAGATACCGAACAGCACCCTTCCCAACCTGCTCAGTTACGAAAAGCTGATTGCAGACGCCGATGAAAACTACAACTGGCCAGAGCTGGACGAGAACCGCGCCAGCGGGCTTTGCTACACCTCTGGGACTACGGGAAACCCCAAAGGCGTGCTGGCAAGTCACCGCAGTACCGTCTTGCACGGCATGGCGCAAAACATGGCGGACAATGTTGGTTTGCGTGCCCTCGACGTTGTAATGCCGATAGTCCCCATGTTCCACGTCAATGCCTGGGGCATGCCATACAACGCCGCAATGGTGGGAGCGAAACTGGTACTGCCGGGGCCAAGAGTCGGCGATGCTGCAGCCATGGTCAGGCTGATCAATGAGGAGCACGTGAGTTTCTCCCTGGCTGTACCTACTTTATGGTCCAACATCTCGGCGTATCTCGATGCCCAGGGCGAATGTATTCCTTCCTTGAAACGTGCCGTCAGCGGTGGAGCGGCATGCCCACTTTCGCTGATTCATGCCATGGGACGTCACGGTGTGGTCTTGGAAAATGGTTGGGGCATGACCGAGCTGAGCCCGATGGGCAGCTACAACCGCCATCAGCCATGGTACGACGTGTTGCCAGAAGCCCCCCGCAGCCAGCAAGTGCTCAAGTCAGGCCGGGCATTGTTCGGCGTCGAGATGCGCATCGTCGATGAGGCCGGCAATGCACTGAGCCACGACGGCCAGTCCTCCGGTTCGTTGCAGGTACGTGGCCCTTGGGTATGCAGTGGCTACTTCGGCCAGCCTGCTTCGCACGTATGGTTCGATACCGGCGATGTGGCAACCATTGACCGCCGCGGGTATCTGCTGATCACCGACCGCATCAAGGACGTCATCAAGTCTGGCGGCGAGTGGATCTCCTCTGTCGAGATCGAGAACGCGATAACGGCCCATCCGTTGATCGCGGAGGCGGCCGTCATCGGTGTTCCGCATGCGCGTTGGAGCGAACGTCCTTTGCTGATCGTTGTGCCAAAGCATCCCGAAAAAGTCCCCCGACACGATGAACTCATCGCATTCCTGGAAGGGCGGATTCCCAAATGGTGGCTGCCCGATGCAAGCGAGTACCTGAACGAACTGCCCCATACCGCCACTGGCAAGGTAAGTAAAAAGACCTTGCGCGAGCAATTCGACCATTACGTCTGGCCTTGACCCGACACCCTGTCACGCACCGCGCTAATTGGCTCGCCTGCTGGTGAGCCAACAGGTAGCCCTACAACAAAAAAACGGAGGCGCCATGAACAAGGTCACTGTCTCACAGGCCGAGCACTACCAACGAATACGGGAAAACCCTGGGTTCATCGCGTTGATCAATGCCCGCTCAAGGCTCACATGGGGGCTGAGTGCGCTGGTGCTGTGTTCATATTTCTCGTTCATGGCAATTGCCGCCTGCCGGCCGCAGCTACTGCAGATACCCCTGCATCAAAGCAGCCACCTGTCGTCAGGCATCCCCATTGCGATCTTGCTGATTGTGATGGCCTGGTTGCTGACCGGTTGGTACGTGCACCGTGCCAACACTCACTTCGACAAACTCAGTGCGAAGATCGTCGAGGAGTGCCAGTGATGAAGCCCATCCATGCCTTGCTTGCCGCCTTTACCTTGCCTTGGCAACCCGCGTACGCGTCCAGCGTTGTCGCTACAGAACCCGGTGTGAACCTGAGTGCGATCGGCATGTTCCTGTTGTTCGTATCCATTACGCTGGTCATCACCTGGTGGGCGGCTAGAAGAACCCAATCGACTCGCGATTTTTATACAGCAGGCGCAGGCATCAGCGGCTTGCAAAATGGCTTGGCAATTGCCGGTGACTACATGTCGGCATCGACCCTGCTGGGCTTATCCAGCATGGTGTTCAGCAAAGGGTACGACGGCATCATCTACATGACCGGCTTCTTCGTCGGTTGGCCAATCCTCACGTTCCTGATGGCTGAGCGCCTGCGCAACCTCGGCCGTTTCACCTTTGCAGACATCGTTTCATTCCGCCTGGATCAACGTCGAATACGAGTGCTTGCAGCCTGCGGTTCATTGACGGTGGTGTGTTGCTACCTGCTATTGCAGATGGTGGGCGCAGGTCAGCTGATCAAACTGCTGTTTGGCCTGGACTACTCCGTGGCAGTGGTCATAGTCGGGCTGCTCATGCTGGTGTATGTCATCTTCGGTGGCATGCTGGCAACGACATGGGTGCAGATCACCAAGGCGATCCTGCTGTTGGTGGGCGGGACCCTTCTGATGCTACTGGCCCTGGCGCCCTTCGACTTCAGCCTGGAGCAACTGGCGCGCCGCGCAATTGAGAGCCACTCCGGCGGTTGGGCCATCATGGCGCCCGGTGGCATGTTGGCAAACCCCTTGAATGTCGCCTCCATGGCATTGGGCTTGGTGTTCGGCCTTGCGGGCCTGCCGCATATCCTGATGCGTTTCTTCACCGTGCCCGATGCCCGTGAAGCACGAAAATCGGTGTTCTACGCATCCGGCTTCATCGGCTACTTCTTTGTGGTGGTCTGTGTGCTGGGCTTCGCCGCCATCGTCATCGTTGGCACAGACCCTGCCTACTACGTCGACGGCAAGATTGGCGGAGTGATCCTGGGCGGAAACAACATGGTGGCCATGCACCTTGCCAAGGCTGTCGGCGGCAATCTGTTCTTTGGCTTCTTGTCCGCTGTTGCCTTCGCCACCATTCTGGCAGTGGTCGCAGGGCTGACATTGGCCGGGGCATCCGCCATTTCCCACGACCTCTATGCCATGGTCATCAAGCGCGGCGTCGCCAGTGAAGCCCGGGAGATACTGGTTTCACGTGCGGCGGTGGTTGCTCTGGGCGTGCTCGCGATCGCGCTCGGCATCCTGTTCGAGCAAGTGAACATCGCATTTTTGGTCGGCCTGACGTTCGGCATTGCCGCCTCGGCCAACTTCCCTGTGCTGCTCATGGCGATGTACTGGAAGGGGCTGACCACACGAGGCGCCATCTACGGCGGCGTGACAGGTCTGCTCAGCGCGCTGGGCCTGGTGATTTTGTCGCCGACAGTGTGGGTCACTGTTCTAGGGCACGAACACGCCATCTTCCCTTACGACCACCCTGCACTGTTCGCCATGCCATTGACTTTCCTGGTCATCGTGCTGGTTTCCAAGCTCGACCGCAGCGCCAGAGCAGCGCTCGATCATGAGGGCTTCGACGATCAAATGGTCCGCGCTCAGACTGGCGTGGGCATCGCTGGCGCCAGCGAACATTGACTCATCGGGTAAGCGTTGCCGCAAAGGCCCTACCCGCCACCGCAACAAGAGGTCCAATCAATGCCCGAATACAATGCCCCACTGCGCGACATGCGCTTTCTGCTCACCGAGGTATTTGACGCACCCGCACTGTGGCAACGGCTACCCGCCTTGGCCGAACGCATCGACGCCGATATCGCCGACGCGGTTCTTGAAGAAGCAGCAAAAATCAGCCGCGAACTGGTTGCCCCACTCAACCGCAGCGGCGATGAACAAGGTGCGCAGTGGAACAACGGCGAAGTCACTACCCCCAACGGCTTTCGCGATGCCTACGGCATCTATGGCGAGGGTGGTTGGATCGGGTTGGCGGGCAATCCGCAGTATGGCGGCATGGGCATGCCGAAAATGCTCTCTGTGCAGTTCGAAGAAATGATGTATGGCGCAAATGCCAGCTTCGCCCTTTACTCCACGCTATCTGCCGGTGCCTGCCTGGCCATCGACGCGCATGCCAGCGAAGCACTGAAGGCTACCTATCTACCGGCCATGTACGAAGGGCGCTGGGCCGGGTCGATGTGCCTCACCGAAGCTCATGCCGGCAGCGACCTCGGGCTGATTCGAACCCGGGCCGAGCCGAACACAGACGGCAGCTACGCCATCACCGGCACCAAGGTTTTCATTACCGGTGGAGAGCAGGACCTTACTGAAAACATCATCCACCTGGTGTTGGCCAAACTGCCCGACGCTCCGACCGGTTCCCGAGGCATATCGCTATTTCTGGTGCCCAAGGTGCTGGTCAATGCGGACCAATCACTGGGTGATCGAAACCAGGTACATTGCGGCTCCATCGAACACAAAATGGGCATCAAGGCCTCGGCCACGTGTGTGATGAACTTCGACGGTGCGGTCGGCTGGCTGGTGGGCGAACCCAACAAAGGCCTTGCGGCAATGTTCACCATGATGAACTACGAACGGCTGTCCATAGGTATTCAGGGCATAGGCTGCGCCGAGAACTCCTACCAGAATGCAGTGAGTTATGCCCGTGAACGGCTGCAAAGTCGCGCACCTGGCGGGCCTCAACAACATGACAAAGCCGCCGATCCAATCATCGCCCACCCAGACGTGCGGCGCATGCTTCTGACCATGAAGGCGCTGACTGAAGGGGGGCGAGCATTCGCCACCTATCTTGGTCAACACCTCGACATTGCCAAATTTTCCGAAGTGGCGACGGAGCGCGCCCGCTCGGAAGGACTGGTCGCCCTGCTAACCCCAATCGCAAAAGCGTTTTTTACCGATACCGGTTTGGAAAGCTGCGTACACGGCCAGCAAGTCTTCGGTGGGCATGGGTACATCCGCGAGTGGGGTCAGGAACAGCTTGTTCGTGATGTACGCATTTCGCAGATTTATGAGGGGACCAATGGTATCCAGGCCCTGGACTTGCTGGGACGTAAAGTTCTGACCAATGAAGGCACGCTATTTAATATTTTTGCCGGAGAAATACGCGCCTTCGTGGCGCAAGTGCCGCAGGAAGCCTTCAGCCACCGCCTGCTGGAAGCACTAGGGCAACTGGAGGCGCTGTCCCATTATCTGATCAAAATTGCCAGGACCAACCCTTACGAGGCAGGTGCCGCAGCCGTCGACTACCTGCATATTTTCGGTTACACCGCCTACGCCTATATGTGGGCACGCATGGCACGGGCCGCTACCGGAAAGGAAGACAGTTTCCATCAAGCTAAACTGGCCACCGCCCACTTCTACTTCGACCGCCTGTTACCTCGCATCGAGTCCCTGATCAGTGCCGCTCGCGTGGGAAGTGCCTGCCTTTACGTGCTGGACGCCGAACAGTTCTGAGAGATCGGCGCTGCAGCGCAGCGCCGCCGGGGTCTGGCCTGGATGGCCGACCCAGGCTGGCCAGGGCCGCGAAAATCCAACGCCATCACCCAGTTCAGCACACGCGACGATACTGGGTGACTTGCGCCGGCCCCTGCAGCCATTCGGAAACCTGGACCAGCGCGGCCTCGAGGTGTTCGGTTCGCCAATGCTGCGCTTCGGCCTCTTCGTCTTGCCAGACTTCGAAGGATGTCAGCTGCAACGGATTTTCCAGCGACTGGTAATAGCCATAGTCCAGGCAACCTGGCTCTTGCAGGGTAGTTTCGCTCAGTGTAGTCAACACTTCGAGTACATTTTCGAGCCCTTGGGCTTTGACCATGAAACTGGCAGTGACATACAACGTGGACATCGGCGGGTTCTCTGCATGGAAATATATTGTGTGCTGCTGCCGGGATCAAAACGCAGCCAAGACCCGGTCTACGGCCGCCATCCGCGGCTACTTGAGATAGTCGTGCACGACCTTGCCGGGCGCCAGCATGAAGTTGCCAAGCGTATGGCGCACTGACACGATCTCGCGAACGGGCAGCGCGGCTATCGGGACTGCCTCGTGGTCGAACAGCTCGAGGCTCGCTGCCCCCGTCCAGGCTTCCTTGAGCTCTACCGTCGAATATTCGAACCTCACCAGTTCGGCAATACGCGCTGTCTTGCCGTCCACATCGGGAATGACTTTGAGAACAACCCCGGGGGTGCGCATGGCCGCCGCTGCTTGCGCCAAGTCGACCTCCTGGTACTTGTAGGCCATGCTGGCCCTGGCCACCAACGTGCCGTCGTACTCGAGCGTGCCGACATAAGATTCATTGTTTTGCCCAACACGAGGATGGCCGTATTTCTTGGGCAATCCCCAGACCTCGCGGCCCAGCATGATGGCGGTGACATTCTCGGCCACCATGAGCGGGCGAAAACTGACAGCCTCGTCACCCAGAAAACAAGCGATGCTCTGGGCGAACTCGTAATAGTCACCGATCCCGGGCGCAACCATCCAAAGGAACGAAAGGCTGACGAGCGGGTCTTTGACCATCAATGGTTCAGGCACCATTGCCCGCGCGAGCTCAATGTCGGTGCGATAAGTTATCGTCAGCGACGGGCGGTCCAGAAACCAACTTGGCGGTTGCGGGTAACCGGGCGAAACTACTGGCATCGCATAAGCCTTTTGACGAACGCTTTCAGGCGTCCATGGCGTACCGGCGGCAGAATTCGGAAGATAGAGCCCGCCCGACGAGCGAGTGGAGAGCTGTGTGCCATTTAGCGACTGGGCGAGCAAGGGTGACGAAGCTGCCACAAGCCCGATGCCTGCCGTTAGTAAAACCTGCCTGCGTGAAAAATCAACTGGACAGTTCATGACTGTTGCCTCCAAGCGATAGTTGAGAAACAGCTAGTCGCTACAGCGCTAGAGGAATTGCTTCCTCAACTGAGTTGAGTGATATTTATTACGGGCAGCTAGCCAATTTTCTTTTTACCCAGGGCTTGATACCACGTGACGTTATCCCAATAGGCCTTCATCGCCAGAATCAGGCCATCGTCGGTAAGTCCAAGTATGAAGACATGAGGTAACTCGAAGCTGCGCCCCAGGTTGTCAATGCCAAATGCATCTTTCGCCTGAGTACCGCGAATAGTCACTTCGACTACAATCGTTTGTGCGTGCTCATCAATATAGTGTGCAGTCACCTGATTGTTCAAATCGGGAAATGCATCAATCAGTGCTCCCCATATTTCAAGGCCAGCAACATCCACCGTCCCCTCTAGGCCAATGGGCAGATAATCAACTCGACCCTCTGGAGAGAAACAGGCCAACATGCCTTGAAGGTCATGAGCGTTATACCGCGAGAAAAAGTGCTTAGCGATGTCTACGGATGCTTGCATCTTAAACTCCTCGATTCATCAGCCGACATATTGGGCAATGCCGATTTCAAGCGCCTCCAATTTTTCTACAGCATCCTGGGCTATTTCAATGAGGCTATCGTTTCCATACGTCTGACTGCTCTTTCTTCACCATTTCTTCAGCACTGGCTGGTCGAACAGTACGATAGCTGGGCTTGTCCTGTTCAATCACCGCAATGATGGCACTGATCATCTCGGCGGGATCATGTTGACGATTGAGCTCACGCACCGGCCAATGAGCGACAACCCTATCACCCTGACCCCACCACTGATCCATGCTCTCCATGCCCGTGTCGTTGAAGCCCGTGCGGTAGGCACCTGGGTTGACCGTCACTACTTGGACACCGTAGGGCATCAGTTCATCGTGCATTGCCGAGCAGATGCCTTCGACCGCGTGCTTGGAGGCGGCATACGCTCCATCGAAAGGCACTTTGACTAAGCCGGCCACCGACGACGTCCAGACGATCCGCCCATAGCCGCGCTGGACCATCACCCGAGCAAAGCCTTGCGCCAACTCAAGGGCCGCAAATACGTTGGTCTCAAAAACCGAACGAAACACTGACATAGGTATTTCGATAATGGGACCTGACTCCATGATGCCCGCATTGTTGAACAGAACATCGATTTCGATTGCCAGCGCATGTTTGCGGTCAATCTCGTTGAGGACATCAAGTTTAATAACTTGCATCTCAATCCCGGCCGACAACACAGCGTTACGCAGCTCCCACACCTGCGGCCATATCTGGCATCCAGCGATCACCTGGTGCCCACGCTCCGACAGCGCCCAGGCCACGCCTCTTCCAAAACCGGTTGCCGCGCCTGTCACCAGCACTTTTTTACCCATCATGTTGGTCTCGACTGTCACCAAGGTCGCCGTTGCGCATGGCGATCTTGATCGCTTGAGCAGTGGTAGCGACACCAAGACGGCGCCGCGCCGCACGAAGATGGTTCTCCACAGTACGCTCCGACAAGCCCAGCGTCGCCGCAATATCAGCATGCCGTCGACCCGCTGCCGTCCAAGTCAACACCTCGCGCTCGCGAACGGAAAGTTGTCGGACACCTTCAGTGTGGGGCGCTTCCAGCAATCTGTGAGCGGCATTGAAAGCAGCGGTGGCCACCATAGCCAATACCAAGCGAGCGTCGGGGCTGCTATCTACCTTATCGCCACCTAGACTCATCGCCCCCTCCAGTCCTTGAGGGCCGAACACCGGCACCTGCAGTCCGTGTGGTCCCGGCCCAATCGGACGCCGGACCACCCGATAACTGTCCCCTGTCACACAGTGGGTTTTCGTCCAGAAGAACGGTTCTCGAGCCTCCAAAATATGACGAGTGACAGGGCAACGTCTGACGTATGTTTTGGCATCAACCGTTTGGCCATCTTCCCACCAATTGCCCTCCACCCAAAAAATACGATCGACCAGGTCATCCCTTGATGGGGCAACAGAGAAAAGAACAAAACGGTCATAGCCGAAGCGCTTGGCGAAGACACGAACAGCATCTTCGATCAACGAGAGCATCGAAGCTCGCTCTAATTCCAGGACGACTTGCATAGCAGCATCGGCTAGACCGGATTTCATTGCCCTGCAGCTTCCTTCAACAGTTCAGCCGCAGCCAGCTTGCCCAGAGCGTTACCCGCCAACGGACTGTCGCCGGTCAGCAATTTGCGATCCTTATACACCGCTCCAGATATATCTTTGTTGATGATCTCAAGGCCCAACGCTTTTAGTTTTTCACCAAACTTCCAGGTCAAGTGCCCCGGCATATAGCCAATGTCCGGCGTTTTCGCATCCAGGTCGTCAGGGAACGCACAAATTTTGTACCCGTTGAAAATATAGCTCTCTGGGCTCTCACCCAAACCTGCAGCGATAAGCGCAGCGGGTCCATGGCACAACGAAATCACAAACTTGTCTTTCCTGGACGCCCACTCAAGCACCCTTTTTACATCGACGCTTTCTGGCAACCCGATTAGTGCGCCGTGGCCACCGGGAATAAACACGCCGATGTAGTCGGAGTCGTCACCTAATGCCTGGTCGATTACCTCAGCCAGTTTTTTAGGCTGTTTGAACTTATCGCGATATTTAGCGTATAGCCCCTTCACTTCGACGTCTTCAGATGGCATCGCCCAGAACTCGAACTTGACCGGGTTGCCGGACAAGGTCGCAATGTCGAATTTGAACCCTGCTTTATCCAGATGGTACATCGGCAGCAGCGTCTCTACAGGGTGATTGCCTGTGGAGAACATGGTGCCATTATCGGTTAACAAATAACGCTCGTCAGCGCCGATGACCAGCACCTTCCACCGGCCACCTTTATAGGGATCAGGATAGTCGGCATCACTGAGATCGGATTTTGGCGAAGTGAATTGGCTTAGCGAATAAGGCGAGGGGAAAAACGCATTGTCCTCTGCGGGGTCTTCGGTTGGGCGCTTGTCTTCAGCTTGTGCATTAGTCATAGCTTACTCCGTCGTGGCTGGCAAAATACGATGATCATGCTAGGGGCCCGCCCATCCCGTCAGCAATGAGGGTTTTCCCCTAACCATGCAGCTCCTCAACTGAGATTCAGATTAAAATTTTAGTGCAACGGCAAGGCGGGTGAAAAACCCCGACCGATGGCTCCGATGGCCCTATCTTCATCCTGTACCTTGGGATAGTCGATCTCATGCAGGGCAGTCGAGATGGTCTCTCGCATGCCACGGCCGGTGAGTCGGTCAGCAGCATATGTGTGACCGGCCAGGGTTGATCCGCGCCTCCAATTGGTGGATCTACAGACCGGGCCCACACCTCTTCCTATTCGATGTACTCAGTACGTTTTCACAGAGCCTGGGACGGTAGCTGCCGTTCGTGACAAGCGACCCCATACGGACGCAGCACCGCCCTGCTTACGACCATCCCGCCATGGAAGTACACTGAAGTCCAGTATGCGGATTGTGTCCCTGGAAGTGGTGTAACTCCATCTTGCGGCGCTATTGAGCGTCCTCCCCGCCTATGCTTGATCAGCAGAAAACCAAGATTGACCGAGTAAGGATTATTCCTTACCATCCGATCAATACATCCGGGAGAACACTCATGCCTGCCATCCACGAAATCGCCACGTTGACCTCGAAGGGACAGGTCACACTGCCCAAATCCGTTCGCCAGCTTTTGGGCATTGACACTGGTGGCAAGATTGCATTCGACGTGCGCGGGGGTGAAATCGTGGTCAGCCGCGTAGAAACCACCCACGAAGACCCTGCCATCGGTGCGTTCCTGGGTTTGCTGGAGGCTGATATCCGAGGCGGCCGCAACCTCACCACTCTGCCGGAAGACTTGGCGCAAACCATGCTCGCCAACGCAAACCACTCCGTAAACCTGGACGAAGATATCGATGGTGAGGTCGCGATCTGATGCTGCGACATGGCTGGACACTGTTGTTCCATGAAGGTGTGACTTTACAGCTACGCAAATTGCAAGAAGCCGCCGCCCGAGCCGAGCAGAACGATCCGCGAGGTTTTGAGAGCAACGCCAACGTCAAGCTGTTTCGGGCATTGAGCCATCTGATCATGGAGGCTGTGCCTGCCGACCCAGGCCGTGATGAGTTCCGTCAAGGCAATACGCTGGGCACTGCCTACAGACATTGGCGCCGCGCAAAAATCGGCAGGCGCTTTCGGCTGTTCTTCCGCTACGACTCAAGATCCAAGGTCATCGTCTATGCGTGGGTCAACGACGAAAATACCCTAAGGTCCGCAGGCAGCAAATCCGATCCCTACGCCGTATTCGAGAAGATGTTGGGCCGCGGCAACCCTCCTGATGACTGGGATGCGCTGACTGCCGCAACGCGTAGCGACTGGGACGAGCCCAAAGCATGAGTTGCGCAAATGGGTGAGGGATTGCACGTTCTGCGCGAGCCCCGCCCCTGGTGTGTTCACTGTAATCCACTCGTAGCTGCTGTAAAAAGGGGTACATCTGGGGGGTACGAAACCAATTTTCCATTCATAACCATTTGATTTATATGAATGACCATATGTTCTTCGGCGATCCTGAGCACGATCCCCAACACCTCATCGCGCAAATGGCCCAGGCGCTATGGATCAACAGTGCATAATGCACCACACAAAGCCCGGCATCATTGGCCACCAGGGCATTGTGCTGGCGCACGAACAGCGGCACGCCGAGAAGCTCCTCGATGGTGCTTAATGCACCGCACCAGCCAATTCAAGCTGACGAAAGTCGCCCACAATCGGTCGCAGATCAACACGATGCCAGGCGGCCCAGAGGCCGATGCTTTGCTGCAACCACGGCAACTCGCGCAGGATCATGTCAGGGTTGCTGCCATTGCCAATGCTCTGCTGTATCAGCGCCAACCCTGATCCCGCTGACACCAGCCCCAACGCACTCAGCGGTTCGGCAGCCTCCAACCGGATCTGCGGCGTAAAGCCTGCCTCCACACAACGGGCCATGAAACGCTCACGACGGTTGGGAGTCGCGTGCCCGTCGACCATGATCCAGTCCTGCTCGTGAAGATCGACGGGATCGATCTGCGCCTTGTCTGCCAGTGGGTGCCCAAAGGGTAGCGCGAGGTAGAGCGGGTCTTCGAATACCGGTGTTGCCAGCAAGTCCGGATCCCCGCCGGTATCGGCTCGCACACCAGCGCGATATCGAGGCTGCGCTGGCGCACCCCCTCGAATTGCACTTGAGCCGTCAGGTTGTACAGGGCGATATGGATGCCCGGCCGTTCCTCACGAACCTGGCGCAATGCCTTGGGCAACACCCCAGTATGGATGGCGTTGCTGACGTAGCCGATGCACAGCCCACCGACTCGCCCCGGCCCAGTCTGCGGCCGAGTGATTCCAGGCGTTCGGCATGTTTCAGCAGGGCCTTGGCCTCGTGCAGGAAGGTGCGACCACCATTCCACGCGAGAACCGCTGCCCTCGGCTACCACGCGCAGGGTCGCCTGGTAGTCACGCACCGGCGCCGGGCCCTTGAGGATGGTGTAGCTGTAGCTGCGGCCGGCTTCGTTGAAGTCCAGCAGGCGCTCGATGATGGTCTCATCCAGGGTTTGGAGCGCATTCCCTTGCCTGCGCGCCTCCGTCACTGGCTTCGCAGAAACTCCTTCTTGGTCGGCCTTGGCAAGGATAACAATGCCGGCGTCGTGCAGCTGATTCGCGGCAGACTCAATATTCACTACGAGAAGAAGCTCAGCCCGGTCTATCAGGAGATAGATCACGAGGTAGAGCAGATCCAGCGGAGCACTGGTACCCGGGTCTTCGCGCCTGGCGCTCCCATCACCGTACAACCGCTGGGCGGCGCCTGCCTTGGGTCCCCGATCAATGATGGCGTGATCGACGGTAACGGCGAGGTGTTCGACAACCCTGGACTGTTCATCGCCGACGCTCAAAGACCGAATATTCGTCTTGGCCCAGCATCTGCCGCCTCAGCATGGGCTTTCACACTTGGCCGGCAAGAATGCCACGCCCCCCTGTGGGAGCGGCTTCAGGCGCGAAGCAGGCGCCGCGGTATTACATGGATTTCATCAGTCCCGGTCAATCTTGGCATTTGACAAGGCTAAGGACAGGGTCGATACCAATGACATCTCTGCCAAAGGAGTCACCCATGTCGAAGCTTTATCCCAGCATTGATCCTGAGGGGCTGGTCGAGTACTCGGTGGTGTACAGCGACCGCTCGCTCAATCACATGTCGCAGACGTTTCAAGGCGTGATGAAGAACATTTCCAAGACCCTGAAACAGGTCTACAACGCCCAGGCTGTTGCGGTGGTCCCGGGCAGCGGCACATTCGGCATGGAAGCGGTGGCGCGACAGTTTGCCACCGGCCAGCAATGCCTGGTGATACGCAACGGCTGGTTCAGTTATCGCTGGAGCCAGATCCTTGAGATGGGCAACATCCCGGCGGCCACCACGGTGCTGAAAGCCCGACCGGTCGACACTGGTCGCCAGGCTGCCTACGCTCCGCCCCCTCTGGACGAAGTGCTGGCGGCGATAAAGGCGCACAAGCCGCAGATTGTCTTCGCCCCCCACGTTGAAACCTCATCCGGGATTATCCTGCCCGACGATTACCTGCGGGCCGTCGGCGACGCTGTGCATGCGGTGGGCGGCCTGTTCGTGCTCGACTGCATCGCCTCAGGCACGATCTGGGTTGATATGCAAAAGTGCGCAGTCGACCTGCTGATCAGCGCTCCACAGAAAGGCTGGAGCGCCTCCCCTTGCTGCGCCCTGGTGATGCTCAGTGCTTTGGCCCTGGAGCGCATCGAGCAGACGCAAAGCAGCAGTTTCGCCTGCGACCTGAAAAAGTGGCTGCAGATCATGCAGGCCTACGAACAGGGCGGGCATGCCTACCATGCGACCATGCCCAGCGACTCTCTCGCGCGATTTAACAAAGTAATCAACGAGATGCGGGCCTACGGTTTCGACAAGGTCCGCGGCGAACAGCAGGCTCTGGGCGATCGGGTGCGCGCCATGTTGACCGGCAAAGGCATCAAGAGCGTGGCCGCAGCCGGCTTTCAAGCCCCGGGGGTCGTGGTGAGCTACACCGATGATGCCGACATCAAGAGCGGCAAGAAATTTGCCGATCACGGCTTGCAGATAGCCGCCGGCGTGCCGTTGCAATGCGACGAGCCGGCCGACTTCCAGACCTTCCGCATCGGTCTGTTCGGGCTCGAAAAACTGCACAATATCGAGCGCACGGTCAGCACCCTTGAGCAGGCACTGGACGAAGTGATGGTGAACTAAGGCCTCATCTTGGCATTTGCCGCTTTCGTGTCCTCGGTGATCGAAAGCGGCACGCCACCGGCACAGATGGCGGCGATTCGCGAGCGTCTGCGTGAACTTGGCCTGGAGCCTTACGACTGCTTGTCGCCCCCACTCATGGATGCACTCGCGGTTCACGCCGCCAAGCAAAAAGGCACTTACCGCGAATGATGGTGATCTGAACCCTTAAACTGCTTGCAGTTGCCGGTCAGCGTGGTAAGACGAGCGCACCAGCGGCCCGGAGGCCACGTTTCTGAACCCCATCGCCAAGGCCTGCTCGGCAAGCATGGCGAAGGTGTCAGGGTGCACGAAGCGCTGCACCGGCAGGTGGCTGCGGGACGGTTGCAGATACTGCCCCAGGGTCAGCATGTCAACCTGATGCTCACGCATGCGCTGCATCACCTCGACCACCTCGGCATCGGTCTCGCCCAGGCCGAGCATCAGGCCGGACTTTGTCGGTACCGCCGGCAGGCGTTGCTTGAAGCGCTCCAGCAGGTCCAGCGACCACTCGAAGTCCGAGCCCGGCCGTGCCGCCCGGTACAGGCGCGGCACGGTCTCCAGGTTGTGGTTGAACACGTCTGGCGGCTCTTGCGCAGTGATGTCCAGAGCAACGTCCATACGGCCACGGTAATCCGGCACCAGGGTTTCCAGCTGAATACCCGGCGACAGCCTGCGGATCTCGCGCAGGCAATCGGCGAAGTGGCGGGCGCCGCCATCGCGCAGGTCGTCACGGTCCACCGAGGTGATCACCACATACTTCAGGCCAAGGTCGGCAATGGCGATGGCAAGGTTCGTCGGCTCATCGGCATCCAGTGGCTTGGGCCGGCCATGGCCGACATCGCAGAACGGGCAACGGCGGGTACAGATGTCGCCCATGATCATGAACGTCGCCGTGCCGCCCGAGAAACACTCGCCCAGGTTCGGGCAGGATGCCTCTTCGCACACGCTGTGCAGCTTGTGCTTGCGCAGCAGGGCCTTGACCCGTGCCACTTCCGGCGTGGTGGGAATCTCCACGCGAATCCAGTCGGGTTTGCGCGGCACCTGCTCGGTGGGCAGGATTTTCACCGGGATGCGCGCCACCTTGTCGGCGCCGCGCAGTTTCACCCCGGCCTGCAAGGGCTGCGGGCGCGTAGGGGCAGTCTGGATTTCACTCATGCTCATGCTCCGACAGTCTGGCCTTTAGCCACGGTAGTAACGTTGCGCCACGAACGGTGTGCGCACCACCTGCATCGGCACGTGCTTGCCGCGCACCTGGGCGAACACTTGCGTGCCCAGCGCTGCCTGCTCGCTCTGCAGGTAGCCCATCGCCAGCGGCGCGCCCAGGCTGGGTCCGAAACCGCCACTGGTGACCCGGCCGATCACCTGCTCCCGAGCATCGACGATCACTGCCCCTTCACGCACCGGCACGCGCTCTGCAGGCAGCAGGCCCACGCGCTTGCTGGCCACGCCTTCGTGCTGCTGGGCAAGGATGCGCTCGGCGCCGGGGAAGCCGCCAGCGCGCTCACCCTCGGCACGCCGGGCCTTGGAGATCGCCCAGCCCAGGCTGGCCTCGATCGGCGTGGTGTGCACCGCCATGTCATGGCCGTACAGGCACAGCCCAGCCTCCAGGCGTAGCGAATCACGGGCCCCCAGGCCGATGGGCTGGACCTCGGCTTCGGCCAGCATCGAACGGGCAAGCATGGGCGCCGCCTCGACCGGTACCGAGATTTCGTAGCCGTCTTCGCCGGTGTAGCCCGAGCGGCTGACGTAACAGTCGACACCCAGCAGCCTCACACTGGCGAACTGCATGAAAGTCATGCCGGCAACCTGGGGCGCCAGTCGCGCCAGTACCTTGGCCGCCGCCGGGCCTTGCAGGGCCAGCAAGGCCCGGCTGGCAAACAGCGACTCGACCTCGCAATAGCCTTCCAGGTGCTGGCGCAGGTAGGTCAGGTCCTGCTCCTTGCAGGCGGCGTTGACCACCAGCAACAGCTCGTCGTCACCCAGCCTGGCCACCATCAGGTCGTCGAGGATGCCGCCGTCGTCATTGGTGAACAGCGCATAGCGCTGCATGCCCACCGGCAGGTCGATGATGTCGACCGGCACCAGCGTTTCCAACGCCCTGGCGGCCTCTGCGCCACGCAGGCGGATCTGGCCCATGTGCGAAACGTCGAACAGACCAGCCTGTTCACGGGTGTGCAGGTGTTCCTTGAGCACACCCAGCGGGTACTGGACCGGCATGGCATAACCGGCGAATGGCACCATGCGTGCCCCCAGCGCCAGGTGCAGGTCGTGCAGCGGGGTTTGTTGCAGTTGTTCTGTGGTCATGGCTGGCTCCTGGCCTTCGATGATATGGGCTGCCGGCACACTGCCGGCAGCCGCCAAGCCCTGAGGTCAGGCCGGATAGACAGGGAACAGCTTGCACAGCGCTGCCACCTGGCGCGCCACCTGGGCCTCGACGTCGGCATCACCGAGATGGTCGAGGATGTCGCAGATCCAGGTCGCCAAGGCGCGGCATTCCGCCTCCTTGAGCCCACGGGTAGTCACTGCCGGGGTACCGATGCGCAGGCCCGAGGTCACGAACGGCGACTGCGGGTCGTTGGGCACCGCGTTCTTGTTCACCGTGATGTGCGCACGGCCCAGCGCCGCGTCGGCATCCTTGCCGGTGATGCCCTGGCGGATCAGGCTGACCAGGAACAGATGGTTGTCGGTGCCACCGGAAACCACGTCGAAACCGCGCTGCATGAACACCTGCGCCATGGCCTGGGCGTTGCTGATGACCTGGCGCTGGTAATCCTTGAAACCAGGCGCCAGGGCCTCCTTGAAGCACACTGCCTTGGCCGCGATCACGTGCATCAGCGGCCCGCCCTGCCCGCCTGGGAACACCGCCGAGTTGAGTTTTTTCTCAAGCTCCGGGTCGGCCTTGGCCAGAATCAGTCCGCCACGCGGCCCGCGCAAGGTCTTGTGGGTGGTGGTGGTGACCACATCGGCATACGGCAGCGGGTTGGGGTACAGGCCTGCCGCGACCAGCCCGGCGACGTGGGCCATGTCGACGAACAGGTAGGCCCCGACCTTGTCGGCGATCTGCCGGAAACGCGGGAAGTCGAGGGTCTTCGAGTAGGCCGAGAAGCCGGCCACGATCATCTTCGGCTGGTGCTCGACCGCCAGGCGCTCGACTTCGTCGTAGTCAATCAGGCCGTTGGCATCGATGCCGTATTGCACGGCGTTGTACAGCTTGCCCGAGGACGACACCTTGGCGCCGTGGGTCAGGTGGCCGCCGTGGGCCAGGCTCATGCCCAGCAAGGTGTCGCCAGCCTGCAGCAGGGCCAGGTAGACCGCCGCGTTGGCCTGGGAGCCCGAGTGTGGCTGGACGTTGGCATAACCGGCACCGAACAACTGCTTGGCGCGGTCGATGGCCAATTGCTCGACCACATCGACATGCTCGCAGCCCCCGTAGTAACGCTTGCCCGGGTAGCCTTCGGCGTACTTGTTGGTCAGTTCGGTGCCCTGGGCCTGCATCACCTGGGGGCTGGTGTAGTTTTCCGAAGCGATCAGCTCGATGTGGTCTTCCTGGCGCTGCACTTCACGGCCGATGGCCGCGGACAGTGCAGGGTCGAAATCGGACAGGGTCAGGCTCTTGTGGAACATGGGTGAGATTCCTTGTTGTTCGGTCGGCAAGCACGGCCCGGAAGCGTCCGGGCCAGCAGGGTCAGGCATCTTGATAGCTCGACAGCGGCGGGCAGGCACAGGCCAGGTTGCGGTCGCCGTAGACGTTGTCCACGCGCCCCACCGGCGGCCAGTACTTGCTGTCGCGCAGTTCAGTCAGCGGGTACACCGCCAGCTCCCGGGCATAGCCGTGGGGCCATTCGCCCACCAGCTCGGTGGCGGTATGCGGGGCGTTCTTCAGCGGGTTGTCGAGCTTGTTCAGGGTGCCGTTTTCCACGGCGCGGATTTCCTCGCGGATGCAGATCATCGCTGCGCAGAAGCGGTCCAGTTCTTCCTTGGACTCACTCTCGGTCGGCTCGACCATCAGCGTGCCAGCCACCGGGAAGGACATGGTCGGGGCATGGAAGCCGAAGTCGATCAGGCGCTTGGCCACGTCCTCGACGCTGATGCCGCTGCTGTCCTTGAGCGGGCGCAGGTCGAGGATGCACTCGTGGGCGACCAGTCCGTTCTCGCCGGTGTACAGCACCGGGTAGTGTTCCTCCAGGCGGCGGGCGATGTAGTTGGCACTGAGGATCGCCAGCTGCGAGGCGCGCTTGAGCCCTTCCCCGCCCATCATGCGGATGTACATCCAGGTGATCGGCAGGATGCTGGCACTGCCATAAGGCGCCGCGCTGACCGCGCCCTGCGGGTTCGCCAGATGGGCGTGACCGGGCAGGAACGGCGCCAGGTGCGCCTTGACGCCAATCGGGCCGACACCGGGGCCGCCACCGCCGTGGGGAATACAGAAGGTCTTGTGCAGGTTCAGGTGCGACACGTCGCCACCGAACTTGCCCGGGGCGCACAGGCCGACCATGGCGTTCATGTTGGCGCCATCCAGGTACACCTGGCCGCCGTGCTCGTGAATGATGTCGCAGATGCGGGTGATGGCATCTTCGAACACGCCGTGGGTCGAGGGGTAGGTGATCATCAGCGCAGCCAGCTGCGCCCTGTGCTGCTCGGCCTTGAGCTGCAGGTCGGCGACATCGACGTTGCCACGCTCGTCGCAGTTGACCACCACCACCCGCATGCCGGCCATCTGCGCCGTGGCCGGGTTGGTGCCATGGGCCGACGACGGGATCAGGCATACATCGCGCCCTGCCTCGCCACGGCTGGCGTGGTAGGCGCGGATCGCCAGCAGGCCGGCATACTCACCCTGGGAACCGGCATTGGGCTGCAGCGACATGGCGTCATAGCCGGTGGCCGCGCAGAGCATGGCCTCCAGTTCATCGGTCAGCTGGCGGTAACCCTGCGACTGCTCAGTCGGGGCGAATGGGTGCAGGGCGCCGAACTCGGGCCAGGTGATCGGGACCATCTCGCTGGCGGCATTGAGCTTCATGGTGCACGAGCCGAGCGCGATCATGCTGCGGTCCAGGGCCAGGTCCTTGTCGGCCAGGCGGCGCAGGTAGCGCATCAGTTCGGTTTCGCTATGGTAGCGGTTGAACACCGGGTGTAGCAGGAACGGGGTCGCACGCAGCAGAGGCACGGGCAGGCAATCGCTGCTGCCGGCGGCCAACGCGGTGAAGCTTGGAAGCGCCTGGCCGGGTTCGGCGAACACCTGCCACAGGGCCTCGACACTGGCCTGTTCGCAGGTTTCATCCAGCGATACACCAACCCGCAGTTCGTCAATCAGGCGCAGGTTCAGGCGTGCCGCATTGGCGGCAGCCAGCACATCGACCAAAGGCCTCGCGGTGACCACGCTGATGGTGTCGAAGAAGTGCGCCTGCTCGACCTTGTGCCCGAGCTGTTTCAGCCCTTGCACCAGGATCGCGGTCAGCCGGTGCACCCGCCGGGCGATCTGCTCCAGGCCCTGGGGACCGTGGTAGACCGCATACATGCTGGCGATGTTGGCCAGCAGCACCTGCGCGGTGCAGATGTTGCTGGTGGCCTTTTCGCGGCGGATGTGTTGCTCGCGGGTCTGCATGGCCAGGCGCAGGGCCGGCTTGCCGAAGCGGTCGATGGACACGCCGACCAGGCGGCCGGGCATGTCGCGCTTGAACGCATCGCGGGTGGCGAAGTACGCCGCATGCGGGCCGCCAAAGCCCAGCGGCACGCCGAAGCGCTGGGCGCTGCCCAGCACCACGTCGGCATCGAACTCACCCGGCGGGGTCAGCAAGGTCAGTGCCAGCAGGTCAGCGGCCACGGCCACCAGCGCACCCGCCGCATGGGCGCGTTGCACCAGGGCGCGGTGGTCGTTGATGGCACCAGTGCTGGCCGGGTACTGCAGCAACAGGCCGAAATAGCCGTCCAGGGCTTGGCCACCCAGCAACGCTTCATCAGCGATGACCACTTCGATACCCAGTGGCTGGGCACGGGTACGCAGCACATCGAGGGTCTGCGGGTGGCAATGGCTGGACGCGAAGAACGCCGGGGCCTTGTTCTTCGCCAGGCGCTTGCAGAAGGTCATGGCCTCGGCGGCGGCGGTGGCTTCGTCGAGCAACGAGGCGTTGGCGATCTGCATGCCGGTGAGGTCGCTGACCAGGGTCTGGAAGTTCAGCAACGCCTCCAGGCGGCCCTGGGAGATTTCCGGCTGGTACGGCGTGTACGCGGTGTACCAGGCCGGGTTTTCCAGCAGGTTGCGCAGGATCGGCGTGGGCGTGTGGCAAGGGTAATAGCCCTGGCCGATGTGGTTGCTGAACAGCTGGTTGTTCGCAGCGATGGCCTTGAGTGCGGCCAGGGCTTCAGCCTCGCCCTGCCCCTTGCTCAGCTCGAGCACGCTGCTGCCCCTGATGCTGGCGGGGATGACGCTGTCGATCAGGGCTTCCAGTGAGTCATGGCCGACCAGCGCCAGCATGGCGTCGATATCGCCCTCGCGCGGGCCGATGTGGCGGGCGATGAATTCGTTGTCAGTGCCCAGCGGGATGGATGCGTTGGTCATCTCTGCCCCCTGGCTCAGGCGTTGTCGGCCAGGAAGCGGTCGTAGCCGTCCTGGTCCATCAGGCCGTCGAGCTCCGACGGGTTGGCCGCCTGGATGCGGAAGAACCAGCCGTCCTGCATGGGCGAGGTGTTGACCAGCTCGGGGTCGTCGGCCAGGGCCTGGTTGACGGCCACCACGGTGCCGCGCAAAGGCATGGTGATGTTGCTGGCGGCCTTGACCGACTCGAGCACCGCGACTTCGTTGCCCTCTCCGTACTCGCCCGGCTCCGGCAGTTGCACGAACACCACGTCACCCAGGGCCTGCTGGGCATAGCTGGTGATGCCGACGGTCAACTCGCCAGTCGCTTCCAGACGCAGCCATTCGTGTTCAGGAGTAAAACGCAGCGTGCTCATGGATCTTCCTCTCTTGTTATCAGATAGGTCCTGATGCAGGACTGACTGATACAGAGCAAGGGTGATGCCAACTCACTAAAAACCTTATACATCAATGCCTTACTGTTTTATTTCGGTCCATCCCAAGCCTGCGCGATGGAGCGTATTCGCTCCGTGGCCTGGGCCCGGCAGCCAACCCTGACAGCACGGGCCAATGAACCCGGGACCACGCCCGCCTGGAGCACAATCACTCCAGCGGAGCGTATTCGCACCGGGCCAGCTACGAGACCCGACTGGCGATGCCGTACTTGCGCAAACGCTGGCCGATCGCCGTGTGCGAAGTCTGCAAGCGCACCGCCAGTTGCCGGGTCGAGGGGTAGCTCGTGTACAGCTTTTCCAGCAAGGATTTTTCAAATGCCTGCACCGCCGCTTCCAGGCTGACGATCTCCTGCCCCTCGGCTTGCTGGCTGCTCAGGGCGGTGCCAGCCAGCTCCAGGTCATCGCAGTCGATCACATCCCCTTCGCTGATGGCCGCCGCGCGGAAGATCACGTTCTGCAACTGGCGCACATTGCCGGACCAGCGATTGCCCAGCAGCAGCGGATGGGTGGCCAGCGCCAGCCGGCACGGGGCGCGCTGGATCTGCGCACAGGCCTGGCGCAGGAAATGCTCGGCCAGCAGCAGGATGTCCTTGCCGCGCTCACGCAGCGGCGGCACCTGCAGGTTGAGCACGTTGAGGCGATAGTAGAGGTCTTCGCGAAAGCCGCCCTCGATCACCATGTTTTCCAGGTTGCGGTGGGTGGCGCAGACCACCCGCACATTCACCTGCACCTCGCTGCCACCGCCCACCCGGCGAAAACTGCCGTCATTGAGAAAACGCAGCAGCTTGGCCTGCAGGTACGGCGACATCTCGCCCACTTCATCGAGAAAAACCGTACCGCCATCGGCCAGTTCCAGCAGGCCCGGTTTGCCGCCCCGCTGGGCGCCGGTGAAGGCACCGGCGGCGTAGCCGAACAGCTCGCTTTCGGCCAGGCTCTCGGGCAACGCCGCGCAGTTCAGCGCCAGGAACGAGGCATCCCGCCGAGCACTCAGCGCGTGGCAGGCACGGGCCACCAGTTCCTTGCCCGTACCGGTCTCGCCCTGGATCAATACCGGCGCCTCCAGGCTCGCCACCTTGTGCAGGCGGGCCTTGAGCGCCTGCAGCGCCGCCGACTCGCCCAGCAACGCCCCCAAGCCTTCGCTGTTGTCATGCAGCAGCGAGGCCAGGCGCTCGCCGATGCGGCTGGGTGGGTACAAGGTCAGCAGGCCACCCACCAGGCCATCGGCGCCACCGCTGATCGGCGTGGCCTCCAGCAGCAGGGCCTGGCCCTGAAAGCCCACCTCGCACATTGGCAGGCGGAAGCCCTTGTCGATCAGGGTCTTGGCCAGGTCCGGCTCGGCAAACAACCTGTTCAACGGCTCACCGGCCGGCTCGCGCCCCACCAGGGCGACCAGGGTCGGGTTCGCCAGCAGCACATGACCGCCAGAGTCCACCGCCAGCACCGGGTCGCTCATCGCCGCCAGCAATGCCTCCAGCTGCAGGCGCCGGCGGTGGCCGGGGAGGAAGTCGACCAGCGCCACCTCCTGCACGCCGTCCACGCCCATCAGGGCAGCGTAGAGTTCGTCCAGCACCACCGGGGACAAGGTTGGGGCATCGATGTAGACGTTGGGCGGAATCATCTCCACCGCATCAAGATTGAGGTTGCGCGCCCCAAGCAGCGAGAGGATTTCCTGAGTGATACCGACACGGTCGACAAAGTTGACGTGGATTCTCATAAAGATTCCCTGCTTGGCAAAAAGACGACAGGGGGACAGCGCAGCGCGCCGTCCCCCTTGGGCAAAACGTGAATAAGGTGATCAATCGGCATCGAATGACAGCTGCATGGCCTGCTGCCTTTTCCGCCAGATCGATCGATAGGCCAGGCCCAGCACGGCAAACCAGACCGGCATCAGGTACAGCGCGCTGCGGGTGTCGGCCTCCAGCGCCAGCAAGGCCAGGATGAAGGCGAAGAACACCAGGCACACCCGGCACATGAACGTGCCGCCCGGCATCTTGTACCTCGACGCCTGGTGCAACGGGTCACGCTGCTTGCGGTACGCCAGGTACGACAGCAGGATGATCGACCAGACGAACATGAACAGCAGTGCCGACACCGTGGTGATCAGCGTGAAGGCCTCGAGCATGTTCGGCACCAGGTAGATGACCAGCGCCCCGCCCGTCAGGCACACACAGGAAAAGATCAGGCCGTTGGAAGGTACCGCGCGGCGGGACAGCGCACCGAACTTGCCAGGCGCATCGCCATCCACTGCCAGGCCGTAAAGCATGCGGCTGGTCGAGAAGACGCCGCTGTTGGCCGACGACATGGCCGAGGTCAGCACCACGAAGTTGATGATGCCCGCGGCTGCCGGCAGACCGGCCAGTACGAACAGCTCGACGAAGGGGCTCTTGTTGGCCACCACTTCACGCCAGGGTGTGACGGCCATGATGGCGACCAGCGCGAGCACGTAGAAGACGATGATGCGCAAGGGAATCGAGTTGATCGCCCGTGGCAGGTTGCGTTCCGGGTTCTTGGTTTCGGCGGCGGTGGTCCCCACCAGTTCGATGCCGACGAAGGCAAACACCGCAATCTGGAAGCCGGCAAAGAAGCCCATGGCGCCATGGGGGAACATGCCACCGTCATTCCACAGGTTGGCCAGCGATGCCGCATGCCCGGCCGGCGACTGGTAAGCCACCGCCACCATGTAGAACCCGGTGCAGACCAGCGCGCAGATGGCGACGATCTTGATCATGGCGAACCAGAACTCCATTTCGCCGAACATCTTCACCGTCATCAGGTTCAAGCTGAGCAACAGGCCGACACACGCCAACGCCGGTATCCACAAAGGGATGTCGGGGAACCAGAACTGCGAATAGGCAGAGATGGCGATCACGTCGGCGATACCGGTGACAATCCAGCAGAACCAGTAGGTCCAGCCGGTGAAGAACCCCGCCCACGGGCCGAGCAGGTCAGCCGAGAAATCGATGAACGACTTGTACTTCAAGTTGGACAACAACAGTTCGCCCATTGCCCGCATGACAAAGAACAGCATGAAGCCGATGATCATGTAAACAAAGATGATGGAGGGCCCCGCCAGGCTGATGGTCTTGCCAGAGCCCATGAACAGGCCGGTGCCGATAGCACCGCCAATGGCGATCAACTGGATATGGCGGTTGGACAGGTTACGCTTGAGTTCGTGTGCGTCACCATCAGGCGGGCGGTGACCGTGGGGCAAGTTATTCATTGTTTTCTACCTTGCTAGTCTAATTGTTTTTATAACGTCACAAGTTCAAACCTCGAGACCGGATGAACAACTTTCAAATCCGATCGCGTGCAAGGTAGAGAGCAAGCTCTGTGCCAAACGCCAATAGCGCTAGTTGGCGGGGTTTTATTCAATCAGGGCTTTCGTGGCTGTAAAGAAGTCACTCCAGAAAACCGTGCCAATCAGGCGTTCGAGCAGCCCCGGGCACACTGAGCGCTGCCCCTCCCCATTCTGTATCGAAATCATTCCAATGGAGCGCATTCAGTCCGCCAGGCTGACGCGATCCCCTGTAGGAGCGGCCTTGTGTCGCGATAGGGCCGCAAAGCGGCCCCGGCAATGTTCGCTTCTGCGCTGAAATCCTGGGGCTGCTGCGCAGCCCTATCGCGACACAAGGCCGCTCCTACACCGAACGCGTCAGCCCGGCTATTTAGCGGACAGGCATCTCGCGCAGCGGCGCACGGCTGCGTTGCTGCTCCTCCCAGCCCCCAACCAGGCCAACCGGCACATCGCTCGGTGCCAGCGGCTGGCGCCCGCGCACCAGGTCGGCAGCGCGTTCGGCCAGCATGATGGTCGGCGCGTTGAGGTTGCCATTGGGCTCGCTCGGGAACACCGAGGAGTCGATCACCCGCAGCCCCTGCAGGCCATGCACACGCAATGTCGAATCGACCACTGCCATGTCATCCTCGCCCATCCGGCACGAGCCGCACGGGTGCATGGTGCTTTCCATGTTGGCGCGCACGAATGCGTCGATCTGCTCATCGGTCTGCACCTGCGGCCCGGGCGCCAGCTCCTCGCCGCGGAAACGGTCCATGGCCGGCTGGGCGATGATTTCGCGGGTCAGCCGCACACAGCGGCGGAAGCCCTCCCGGTCTTCCTCGCTCTCGAGGTAGTTGAAGCGGATTTCCGGATGTTGGTACGGGTCGGCCGACAGCGCCCGCACATGGCCACGGCTCTTGGGCTTGTTGGGCCCGGTCAGCACCATGAAACCATGGCCCTTGAACGGTTTGTCGCCGTCATAGCGCATGGCCGCCGGCAGGAAGTGGAACTGGATGTCCGGCCAGCGCAGGCCCTTGGATGAGCGGATGAAACCGCCTGCCTCAAAGTGGTTGCTGGCGCCCAGACCGTCCTTGAACAGCAACCAGCGCAGGCCGATCATCGCCTTGCCCAGCAGGTTCATCTTGCCGTTGAGGGTCACCGGCTCCTTGCACGCATACTGGATGTAGATTTCCGAGTGGTCCTGCAGGTTCTCGCCCACCCCAGGCAACGGGTGGCGCACCTCGATGCCAGCCTTCTTCAGCACGGCCTCGGGGCCGATGCCGGAGCGTTGCAACAAGTGCGGCGAACCGATCGGGCCGGACGCCACCAGCACCTCGCGGTTGCACAGGACCTTGTGGGTCTGGCCGCCGTGATCATATTCCACGCCCACCGCCCGCTTGCCATCGAGCAGGATGCGCCGGGTCATGGCATGGGTGATCACGGTCAGGTTCGGCCGGCTCATGGCCGGGCGCAGATAGGCGTTGGCCGTGGACCAGCGCACGCCATCCTTGACCGTCATGTGCATGGCACCAAAGCCTTCCTGCATGTAGCCGTTGCAGTCGTCGGTCTTGATATAGCCGGCTTCGACACCGGCCTCGACCCAGGCGCCGTACAGCGGGTTCTGCATGTTGTTGCCGTTGTTGGTGGCCAGCGGCCCCATGCCGCCGCGGTAGTCATCACCGCCAAACTTGTACTGCTCGGCACGCTTGAAGTACGGCAGGCAGTTACGGTAGCTCCAGTTCTTCGCCCCCAGGCTTTCCCATTCATCGAAGTCGCAGGCATGGCCACGGATGTAGACCAGCCCATTGATCGAGGACGAGCCACCCAGCACCTTGCCCCGCGGGCAATGCAGGCGGCGGTTGTCCAGGTGCGCTTCGGCGACGGTCTCGTAGCGCCAGTTGTACTTCTTGGTGTTCATCGGCAACGAGAAGGCACTGGGCATCTGGATCAGCACACTGCGGTCGCTGCCGCCGAACTCCAGGACCAGCACCGAGGTACCGGCGTCTTCGCTCAAGCGGTTGGCCAGGACGCAGCCAGCAGAGCCTGCGCCGATGATGATGTAGTCGTATCGCTTGGTCATGGTTCTAGTCCTGTACACGAAGGCCGGCAGCCTGGATGTTGTGTTCATTGCGCTTTGGGTAGCCGCCCCAGCCCAGGCGCGCCGCCAGCAGCCGGGTCAGGCCGTAGTGCACCAGCCCGGCCAGCAGGCAGGACGGCAGCGAGGCGGTGGCGAAGGTGAAGAAGTCGGTATGGGCCAGGGTCTGCGGGTTGAACACCACCACATAGATCGCGAAGCCCGCCACCAGCGCCAGCAGCGCGATGGGGTTGAAGCCTTTGCAGTAGCGCAACGGCGACACGCACTGTTCGGCGTAGAGCTGGCGCAGGTTCAGGCGCTGCTTGCGCAGGAAGAAGTAATCGGCGATGCCGATGCCGGCCAGGGCGCTGTTGAGCGCGGATGTCCACACCAGGAAGATGAAGAAGCCGTCGTAGATCCCCGGCAGGAACACCACGATCAATACCGGGATGATGCAGAACAGCCCGATCAGTACCCCCCAGCCCACGCTGCGCAGGCGCTCGCCGGCCAGCTGGCGCAAGCCGATCACCGCGGTGTAGAGGATGTTGACCATGCCGGTCAGGTTGGCCAGCGCCAGGAAGCTCAGGGCGATGACGCCGAACCCCATGCCGCCGGCCAGGCGCATCCACGCGGTAGGGTCGCTGCTGCCCAGGGTAGTGGCGGCGAACAGGCTGATTGACTCGCCCAGCGACGCCGCAGCGAAGATGCCCACCAGGTTGGGCCAGAAGGCCGTGCGCTGGTTGCTGCACAGGCGCGACAGGTTGCCGATGTAGGGCCACCAGGAGAAGCCCGCGGCGATGTTGATCTCCACCGCGACCATGAAGTTGACGTGCGGGTTCTCGAACGGTGGCTGCAAGGGCGGCATGGCCAGCAGTTCGTCGAAGCTGTAGCGACCGGAGATGAAGTACATCAGTGCCAGCATGATCAGGATCAGGCTGGGCGCGATCACCGCGCTCAGCCGGCGGATCATGTCCGGCCCGCGCATGGCCACCAGCGCCGCCAGCACGATGGCCAGCAAGCCCCCGGCGGTTACCAACCAGCCATCACCGTTGGGCTGGCTCTGCTGTACCAGGGTTTCCAGGTTGTCCAGCGCCCGCCCGCACATCAGCCCCAGCACCGCCAGCCAGCCCATGGTCAGCACCACCACCGAGAGGAAGTACACCAGGCGGCTGCCATTGAGGCCGAACATGCTGCGCAGGAAGGTGAACTGCTCGACGCCGTACTTGCCACACGGCAGGCAGGTGGACGACGCGGCGAGGACCACGCCGATGATGTTGCCGATGATGATTGCGGCAATCCCTTGCAAGGGCCCGACGAACAGCGCGGTGGCGCCGCCGATCAGGAACACCCAGGTGGCCACCGCCAACGCCGAGTTGGCGTAGGCAAACCCCCAGAAACCCCAAACCCGCTCATTGGGCAGCAAGGGGGTGTCGCCACGTTCCGCGCTCAGGCGAAATTCTTGCTCGCGGGAAGCACTCATGGCTGGCCTCCCAGGTAGTACGCGCCGGCAACCATCACCAGCGTCAGCAGGGCCAATGCCACCACGTCGGCCACCGTCAATGCGCCCGGCCAGTGCGCTTTGTTCTCCAGTTCTTCATAGGCACGCAAGCGCCTTTCCAGGTCTTGCGCTCGCTCGATATCCACTTGGCTGTTCATCGGCATCACCTCGACAGGTTCTTGTTCTTGAAATTCGATGCATTCGATAAACCTGCGCCGCTCGCCAACCTTCAGCGGCGCAGGACGGCCCTGCTACCTCAGGGCAAGGTGATCCAGACCGCCTTGGTCTCCAGCAGGAACTCCAGTTGTTCTGCGCCCATGTCCTTGCCATAGCCCGACTGCTTGTAGCCACCGAACGGCATGGACGGGTCCAGGGTGCTGTGGGCATTGACGTACACCGTGCCCGCACGCAGGCGCGGAATCAGCCCATGGACCTTGCCCAGGTCGTTGGAGTAGATCGCCGCCGCCAGGCCGAACTCCGAATCGTTGGCCAGGGCCAGCGCCTGTTCCTGGGTGTCGAACGGTTGGGTCACCAGCACCGGGCCGAAGATCTCCTCGCGAACCACGCGCATGTCGTTGCTGCAGTTGGCGAAGATCGTGGGCTGCACGAAGAAGCCCGGGCCGTCGAGCGGCTCGCCGCCGTAGTACACCTGCGCGCCTTCGGCCTTGCCCAGGGCGATGTAGTCCAGCACCCGCTGCTGTTGCTGGAGCGACACCATGGGGCTGATGAAACAGTCCGGGTCCAGGCCCGGGGCGATCTTCAGGGTGGCGGTGTACCTGGCCAGCGCTTCGAGGAACGCCGGGTAGACACTGCGTTCGACATACGCACGGGTGCCGGCGTCGCACACCTGCCCGGAGTTGAAGAACACCCCGTTGGCCACGGCCTGCGCCGCTGCCTCGATGTCCGCATCGGCGAACACGATCACTGGCGACTTGCCGCCCAGCTCCAGAGTCAGGCGTTTCATCTGGTCCATCGCCGATTTGCCCACCGAGCAGCCGACCGGTGTCGAACCGGTAAAACTCAGCTTGTCGATGCCCGGGTGACGGGACATCGCCTCGCCGACCACGCTGCCGCGCCCGGTCACGATGTTCACCACCCCGTCGGGAATACCCGAGGCCTGCACCAGCTCGGCAAAGCGCAGCGCCGACAACGAAGTCAGCTCTGCCGGCTTGACCACCACCGTGCAACCGGTCGCCAGCGCCGCGCCGAGCTTCCAGGCCATGGTCTGCAGCGGGAAGTTCCACGGCACGATGGCACCGACCACCCCCACCGCCTCCTTGCGCGTGTACGCCAGGTAATTCCCAGGCAGCGAAGGCTCGACCGTGCGGCCGTGGATCTTGCTGGCCCAGCCAGCGAAATAGCGCAGGGTATCGACCGTGCCCTGGATATCGACCGCGCGTGCCTGGGCGACCGACTTGCCCATGTCGATGGCTTCGATCTGCGCCAGCTCGTCGCCGTGGGTCTCGATCAGGTCGGCCAGGCGATGGATCAGGCGCTCGCGCTCCAGTGGCTTGAGCTGGCTCCAGGCACCGCCATCGAACTGCGCACGTGCTGCGCGCACGGCGCGATCAAGGTCATCCGCAGTGGCCATGGGGATGCGCGTCAGCACACCCTCGGTGGACGGCTCGACCACCTCGGCACTGCCGCCGTCGCTGGCCTCGAGCCAGGCGCCGGCAATGAACATGCGCTGCGGTTTGCCGAGAAAGTGCTGGGTCGCCTCGGATACACCAAAGGCCTGCAAGTAGTCTTTTACCTTGTGGTCCACAGGACAGTCTCCGGGTCAGCGGGCTTTGGCGCGCGCGTGGAAGATGAAGCCGATGCTGTTCATCAGCAGTTGCGCGGCGAGGATCGAGGTCATGCCGGTGGGGTCGTAGGCCGGGGCCACTTCTACCAGGTCCATGCCGACAATCCGGCCGTGGCTGCGCTGCGCCAGAGCCTGGATGATTTCCAGCACTTCGTAGTACAAGAATCCGCCATGGCTCGGCGTGCCGGTGCCCGGGGCGATGGACGGGTCGAAGCCGTCGATGTCGATGGTGATGTAGTAGTTGCGGCCTTCGGGGATTTTCGCCAGCACGCCCGCGCAGCCCAGGCGGCGCACGTCACGTACCGACAGGATCTGCGAACCGGCCTCACGTGCGGCATCGTAGTCGTCGCGGTTGGAGGACGACACGTTGCGGATGCCCATCTGGGTCATGCCGACGATGTGATCCAGTTCCGAGGCGCGGCGCAGCGGGCTGCCGTGGCCATAGCGCACGCCATGGCGCTCGTCGACGAAGTCCAGGTGGGCATCGAAATGCACGATGTGGATCGGCCCATGGCCTTCGAACGCCTTGATGACCGGGGCATGCACCGAATGGTCACCGCCCAGCACCACCGGCATGGCCCCCGCTGCAAGGATCTGCCGCACCGCCGACTCGATGTTGGCGTTGCTGCTGGCCATGTCGGTGTGCACGATATCGGCATCGCCAACGTCGACCATGCGGACCTGGTCTTCGGTCAGGTAGGTGGCGTCATCCTCGAAGTCGTAGGCGCCGGCATGGCCGAAGGAGAACAGGGTCGATGCCTCGCGAATGCCGCGGGGTCCGAAACGTGCCCCCGAACGCCACTGGGTGCCCATGTCGTTGGGCGCGCCGAGGATTGCCACATCGGCGTCGATCGCCGCCCAGTCGGTGCACACCGGGGCCTTGGCAAACGTGCAATGGCCCACGAAGGGCAGGTTCAGGCGGCCGGACTCGTAACCGTGCTTTGCCATGTTCTGGTTTCTCCAGTTCTTGTTCTGTTTCAGGAGACGGGGCGACTGCTCGACCACCGTTGCGATCCACTATGGCAACCGTGCCAGCGAGGAAAAATGCGCAAGTGCAGATACATACATCGCCCTATCCGAAGTATCTGCCGGTGGTTAAACCCGGCGATACCAGGCATTGCAGCGGCCAGGTACTCATGGTTAGCTTGCGCGACAAGAACAATGCACGGGTGTTCATATCAGCACTGGCGATGTGACACCCGGCCGGGAGGCTACGGTGATCCAGCTGCACGATGTCGACCTTAAACTGCTCAGGGTATTCACCACGATCGTCAGGTGCGGCGGCTTTTCTGCGGCACAGGCCGCGCTCAATGCCGGCCAGTCGACCATAAGCGAACAGATGTCGCATCTGGAAACCCGCCTGGGGGTCAAGCTCTGCCAGCGCGGGCGCAGTGGCTTTCGCCTGACCGAGCAAGGGGTGGCCATCCATGAAGCGACCCTGCGCCTGCTCAGTGCCGTGGAGAGCTTCTGCATGGACGCCGACGTGCTCAAGCAGCACATCAGCGGCAAGCTCAACCTGGGCATCATCGACTCCACCCTGACCGACCCCGTCTCGCCCCTGCCGCGCACCACCCAGCGCTTTGTTTCGCGTGGGCACGATGCCCACCTGCACATCTACATCGGTGCCCCGGCGGAACTCGAAGAGCGCGTGCTCGACGGCAGGCTGCACCTGGCCATCGGCCACTTCCCATTGCGGGTCGCGGGGTTGTCCTACCAGCCGCTGTATGACGAGGCCCTGGGACTCTACTGTGGCCGGCGCCACCCGCTGTTCGCCAGCAACGCGAGCAACGGTCGGCTGATGGAGGACGTGCGCCAGAGCCGGATCGTGGTGCGCGGCTACATGCAGCAGTACGACCTGGAGCAGTTGGGCATCACCAAGGCCGATGCGACCGTGGAGAACATCGAGGCAGCGGCGATCCTGATCATTTCCGGCGCTTATATCGGCTTCTTGCCGGTGCACTTCGCCGAGCAATGGATCAAGACCGGCGACATGCGCCGCCTGGGTGCCAGCCTGCTGGACCTCCGCTCGCCGTTCGATGTGGTCACCCGCCGCGGCGTATCGCGCCCACCCATCCTGCAGGCGTTCCTCGAAGACCTCGATGCCTGCGCCTCCCTACCCGGCTCCCCCTGATTCACCCCGCTACTCGAAACGGACGATCCCCGCCCGCCAATACTGCGCTGCCGTCGTTGCCCCCCCTACCCGCCGCCCCAACATCAATGACTGGAGAACCTATGAGGGTATTGGTAAGCGTCAAGCGAGTGGTCGATTACAACGTCCCCGCCTGTGTCGCCGCTGACCGGCTACAGGTCGCAGGTAGCTGATCGCGACCGACCGCTTTCGACCCAAAGCGGACATCTGTAACCGGGGCCGCTTCGCGGCCCATCGCCGGCAAGCGCGGCTCCCACAAGTACAGCGCATGCCTGAAGGCTGGTGATACTCCTGTGGGAGCCGGCTTGCCGGCGATGAGGCCTGCACTGACTACAGAGCTTTGGATCAGTGTCCGCCTTGGGTCGATAGCAGCCGTTCGTGAAAGCATTCCCAAACGGACCCAGCCCTGTCCCGTTATCGGCCACGCAACCGTAGAGGTACACTAAAGTCCAGCGAGGGCCTGTTCGAAAGCTGTCAGAAATCGCCGTTCTCGATCGCGCATTCTGATGAGGGTATCGAAGGGTATTTCTGGGGGTACATTTCTGCTTCCATCAAGCAAAAATGCCGCCCCAGAGCCCTGTCCAAATGTTCTTCGGGGATCCTGACACATTACGTTCCTGCGCACACTCATTCGACAGTTTGCCGGGCTACACCCGAGCGCTGCTGGACTGTTTGTCTCTACCGCTAACCGGCAAGGCTTGACTCTACCGTAAGGGGCAGACTTTACCCTTGGCACTTCATTACCTGGAGTTTGTCATGAAGAGCAAACGCATGCTCGTAATCCTCGGCCACCCTTCGAACGACAGCTTTTGCGGCGCTGTGTCCGAACGTTATGTCGAGGCCGCCACGCAAGCAGGCCATGAGGTGCGCCTGCTGCGCCTGGACACCCTGGATTTCGATCCGGTCTTGCACGATGGCTATAACCAGGTCCAGTTGCTTGAGCCCGATTTGATCAACGCACAGAACGACATTACCTGGGCCGAACACCTGACATTGGTGTACCCGATCTGGTGGGGCGGCATTCCGGCGCTGCTCAAGGGGTTCTTCGACCGCGTGTTTCTGCCAGGTTTTGCCTTCAAGTACCGCAAGGGCTCGCCCTTCCCGGATAAGCTGCTCAAGGGCCGCACGGCTCACCTTCTGGTGACCATGGACACGCCGCCGTGGTACTACCGGTGGGTGTATCGCATGCCGGGCCTGCACCAAATGCGCAAGACCACCCTGGAGTTCTGCGGCATAAAACCCCTGAAAACCCTGACCTTCGGTCCGGTATTGGGCTCCAAGCCGGAACAGCGTGAAGCCTGGCTCAAACAAGTCCAGGCAGTCGCCAGCCGCTGATCGGCCCCGGTCGGGCCGTGCCCCCGCGCTGCCCAGCCGAGCCTCCCTGCTGTGACACCTTGCCCAACTTGGCTTCCCACCCCCTGACGCTTGTGCAAAGATGTCGCGCGCCTGTGCGGGCCCGCGACACCTTTTCGCTTCCGATGCGTCAAAAAAGGGATTTTCATGTACATCGGCAAAGCCGCCCAGCTGTCGGGCACCACCGTCAAAAGCATTCGACATTACGAAGAAATCGGCCTCTTACCCCCACCGCAACGCGAAGGCAAGTACCGCATCTACAGCCAGCAAAGCGTAGAGCTGCTGACCTTCATCAAATGCGCTCAGCAACTCGGTTTCAAGCTCAAGGAAATGCAGGCCATTCTGCAGGATCATCGCGGCCAGGAGCTGCCCTGGGATCTGGCCATGCAGGCCATCGAAAACAAAAAGCAGGAATTGATGGGGCAGATCCAGGCCTTGCAGCAAGTGCATGACGGCTTGGTTGAGTTTGAGCTGAGCCTCAAAGATGCTCAAATGCAATGCCAGTTCGAACACCTGGAAAAAGCCCGCTGAATCCGCACCACCGCCGCTGAACGGTCATGGCGCCCCGTGCGGTTTTCAGCACGCAGGCAGCCCGGCGATTTAGCCTGACACAGTCTCACCCCCCGGCTGCTCGCCCTCTTGCACTGCTGGCTGCGGCACAATCGAGGCAAAGAACCACGGCGAAATCAGCATTCTGCCAGCGACGCCAGCTTCGTCAACGGGGCCGAACTGTTCGTCGACGGTGGCCAGGCGCAAGTCTAACGAGTAAAGGCCGCGACAAATGCGGCCTTCCCTCACTATTTGAGGAAGCCTGTCGGTGTCGTCTCGGCCGCCCTCTGGACATTGCACCTTACCTCGAAACATTAAGAAACATCTTTGCTGGAATTTAAGTTGTACGACATCCTATCTACTGTGATCGACTACGCTCCGCTCTCACAAAAAAAACAATGGAGTCACCATGTCGAGCATACCTTCTGTCGAGGGGAAAACTGCCGTAACCCCTCAAAATCGCCTGTCAAAGCTGATCAAATTGCTTGGCCCCGGCGTCATCGCGGTTCTGTCGTGGTTGGGGGCAGGAGATCTGATAACCTCATCTGTCGCCGGGGCGAACTACGGTTACGCCATGATGTGGGTGCTGGCCGTTTCGCTGCTGCTCCGGTACCTGATCGTAAACATCATCGCCCGCTTCCAGCTGTGCAATAACCAAGGGATGACCATTCTGCAGGGCTATGCGCAGCTGCACCCGGTGTTCGCCTGGTTCATGTTGGCCTATGCCCTGTTGATGGGGCACCTGATGAACGCCTACATGATCAAGGGTGCGGGGGAAGCGCTGGCGATGTTGCTGCGGATCGACTACCCACTGCTGTGCTCCATGGCCGTGGTGCTGGCCGTGTGGATGCTGGTGGGGCGCAACATATACGCAATGATCGAAGGCGTCATGAAAGTACTGTTGGCGGTGATGACCTTGGCCTTCCTGGCGCTGGCGGTGATGTCCGGCCCCGACGTGGCGGGTATCGTCAAAGGCACCATCGGTTTCAGCATTCCAGCCGATGAAGGCGTTCACGGCGCACTGCTGGTAGCGGTATCGGTGATCGGTGCCGTGGCAGGTTCTGTAGCCAACTTCGTGCACCCTTATGTCATGCGTGAAAAAGGCTGGGTCGGCCCGCAACACAAACGCATCCAGCGCAACGACCTGCTGTTTGCGGTATTCGTCGGTATCGTCATCAACCTGGCGATCTGGATCGTCGGCGCGGAAATCCTGCGGCCCAACGGCATCGAGGTGAAAACGCTCGGCGATCTGGGCAAGGCATTGGAACTGTTCTTCGGCCCGATCGGCTGGTACATCTTCTTCGTCGGCGTATTCGCCACTTTGTTCGCCAGCATTTCTGGCAAGACCACTGCGTTCCCCATGCTGATCACCGACGCTTTCCAACATGTGAAGCCCGAGCGACGCGAACGCTATGGAAAGGAATTCCACAACGACCCGATGCACAAGTGGTTCATGTTGTTCATCCTGGTGACGCCACTGGTCTGGTCGATCCCGGGCATGCCCGACTTCGTGACCCTTACCATCGGTGTCAGCGCGCTGAACATCATCGGCCTGCCGGTGATCTCGCTGGGCCTGCTGATCATGTCCAACCAGAAATCGCTGCTGGGCAAGGCGTACCGCAACAACTGGTTCGAAAACATCGCGCTGGCATTCGCCACTGGCCTGGCGTTATGGGTAGCCTTCCAGCTTGCAGTGGACCTTATTGCCTGAAGGTAACGGACAGCCCTGGCTCAATGTTGGCCAGGGCTGATTGGCGCTGCGCCTCGGCCTGATACTGGCGTGACCGGTATTTTTTCTGCCTGCATTCCATTACGCAGCGTACCACCGGACTTGTTGGTTTGAACTTTGCGGCCAGCCTTGGCTTCCCCTGCATATCCATCACGCAAAGATGCCTAGCACAGCAAAGGCTGACATTTTCGAGATCTACAGGGGTTCGCAAAATGATCAATCAAGCGACAGGTATGAAATCTGGTGAACGCAATCGCGTGAAAAACACTGGTGGGCTCTGGTCATCGCATCATTCCCTGCGCCTCGAAATACCGGCTCAAGGTAGTCGCCTCCCCCTCAGGATCAGCCAGCGCTACATAGTTGTCAGGCCGCAACAGGTAAGCAGCATTTCTGGCAACGCCGGCTTGCTCGCAAGCATGCTCCCAAGCGAAAACATGCAGTGCAATGCCGTGCCTTGCGCACCATTGGGACAAGTCGGCCTTGGCTTCGCCGTAAACATGCACCTGCCACTGAATGGCTGCCAGTGAAGCGTAGTTGTCCTCGGTGCCCACAGGCAGCCAAGGCAGGCGATCACCGCCCTGAACGCCACCAGCCTTGCCCTGGCTCAGCGGGCTTTCGCGGTAATCGAGGGTGGTTTGCGAAACCACTCGGAACAGGTACTCACGGACGTTTTCGCTCTTGTATGCAACGCTCGCGAAGAGCGGCGCGATGCGAGTACGTACAAAGTCGGCAAATCCGCCCTGAGCGGTAACGAACGTGAACAGTTTGTCAGTTGTCTCCACCAGCGTGCGGGCAAATGCCTGGCGTTCGATCTGGTAGCTGTCGAGCAATGTGTCGGGCGCCTTCCCTTTCAACACCGCGGCCAGCTTCCATGCCAGGTTGATCGCGTCCAGAATGCCGGTGTTCATGCCCTGCCCTCCCGCCGGGCTATGGACATGCGCAGCATCACCGAGCAGAAACGCCCGGCCACGGCGGAAATGGTCCGCGACGCGATGGTGAACACGGTAGGTGGAAAACCAGTTCACGGCGGTAATCCTGAGGTTCAAGCCGTTGATGGCATCATGACCAACGTCCTCGAACGTCAGGTGTTCAGGATGCTCGGCTCGCTCATCACGCACGGTGCCAATCAAGCGGTACTGGTCCTTTTCGCCATAGCACAAAAGCAGCACAAAATCGGATTTGTCAAAAGCGATATGCCCCTCACCTGCCGGCTCGACGCCAGTTACCCTGACATCCGCAACATAGAAAAGCTGTTTGTAGGTGCCGCCCTCGAAACCGCTGCCGATCTCTTGCCGGACAAGCGACCGAGCGCCATCGCACCCCGCGAGAAAAGCCGCAGTAAAGGATTCTTCTCGCCCATCAGCATGTTTCAGCAGGGCCGTGACATGGCTTTCACCCTCCTCGAAGGACAGCAGTTCGGTCTGCCGTTCCACGTCCACGCCGAGTGACTGGAGCTGCTGCACCAGCAGGCGCTCATGGCGGTCCTGGGGATAGATCAACACGAAGGGATACGCTGAAACCTCTCTGCCTGCGTCGCCCAAGGGGATACGCGCCCTGTGCCGACCGCGTGCCCACATGTTCATGGCAGGGGTTTTATAGCCGGCCTCTATCACTGGCTCGGCCAGGTCGAGCTGGCGATAGAGCTCCAGCGTGCGGGCTTGAACAGCCATTGCGCGAGAAGCTTCGCCAGGACCACTGCTCTTGTCGACGATCCTTACGGCGACGCCTTGCCTGTTGAGCCAAAGAGCAAGAACCAGCCCGGTCGGACCGGCTCCGACAATGAGAACGTCGGTCTGCGCCATGATCTCACCTCGAACATCAGTGACTCCAGAATCATGAATGTTCCTGATAGCGCGCAAAGTCAACGATTTATAGGTCGTTCGCAATCAAGGGGGCATTTGCCCCCGATTGCACAAGCTTCGCCCCTCACGATTCGAAGCCATGAGTGGCCCTTGCATCGGTCATAGCAGCTCGGGGAATGCAGCGCCAAGCAGGCCCGGGTCCTTCAGGATTGATGCGCTGCTGGCGATATCCGGGGCCAACCAACGGTCCTGGGCATAGGCTGGAACCCGTTCGCGCAACAACCGCCAGGCAACGTTGGTACCCGCGCCAAAGCGCTGCTCCTTGAGGAACTCGAATGCCTGGGCCGCCAACAGGTATTCGATGGCGAGGATCTGCGTGCAGTTCTCCAGGGCGCGGTGCAGCTTCAACCCGGCATTGGTGCCCATGCTCAGATGGTCCTCCTGCAGGCCGGAGGTGACGTAGTTGTCGACGACTGCCGGTTGTGCCAGCTGACGGTTTTCCGCACACAGTGAAGCGGCCACGTACTGGACAATCATCATGCCCGAATTCACCCCCGGCTGGCTGACCAGGAAGGCCGGCAAGCCGCTGACCAACGGGTTGATCAGGCGATCGAGACGACGCTCGGCAATCGCCCCGATCTCGGCCACCGCGATGGCCAGCAAGTCGGCCGCCATGGCCACCGACTGGCCGTGCGGATTCGCCTGGGAAACCACCCGATACGACTCGGGCGTACCCAGCAGCATCGGGTTGTCGGTGGTGGAGTTGAGTTCGGTTTCGATCTGCCGCGCAGCGTGTTCCAGCTGATCGCGCGCGGCGCCATGAACCTGCGGAATCGAGCGAATGCTCAAGGCGTCCTGGGTGCGAATGCCTTGGCTGCTGGCAATGATTTCGCTGCCGTCGAGCAGGCGCCGCAGGTTACTGCCCACGCGCTGCATGCCGGGGTGCGGTTTCATCGCGATGATTTCAGGGTCGAAGGCATCGAGCTGGCCGCGCAGGGCCTCGAAGCTCATGGCGCTGATAACGTCCGCCCATTGGCTCAACCGAGTGGCGTCGTCCAGGGACAGGCAGCTCAGGCCGGTCATGCAAGGGGTACCGTTGACCAGGCACAGGCCATCCTTGGCACCCAGTTTGACCGGCGCCAGGCCGACCTCGGCCAAGGCCTGCTGCGCCGGCATGATCTGGCCGCGATAGCTGACCTGGCCGACGCCCAGCAAGCTGATGCTGATATGTGCCATGTGGGTCAGGTACCCCACCGACCCCTGTTTCGGCACCTGCGGGGTGATGTGCTGGTTGAGCAGGGTCAGCAGCGCCTCGACCACCTTGCGCTGCAGGCCGGAACGGCCCTGGCAGAAATTGATGATCGCCGCGCACATGATCGCCCGGGTCTGTTCGTCCGACAGCGCCGTACCCACGCCACAGGCATGGCTGAGCAAGGTGTTGTGCGACAGCTGGCTGAGTTGTTCGTCCTGCAACGAGACATTGCACAAGGCGCCAAGCCCGGTGTTGACGCCATAGGCGCGGTCACCGCTGGAAACGATGCGCTGGACAATCGCCTGGGCGTTCTCGATCCGTGCCCAGGCCGATGGGGCCAGCTCAAGCTTCGCGCCATGCCGGGCCACAGCCACCACGTCCTGCCAACGCACTGGCGCGTCGGCGATGATGATTCTTTCGGCAAACGACATACACGCGGTTCCTTAAAGCGAAGCTACGCGACGCTGCACGAAACGATCTACGTATTCGTCCGCGGGCTGGTAGAGGATTTCTTTCGGTGTGCCGACCTGGACCAGGCGACCGTCCTTGAGAATGGCAATCCGGTTGCCGATACGCACCGCTTCGTCCAGGTCGTGAGTGATGAAGACGATGGTCTTGTGCAGGGTCTTTTGCAGTTCCAGCAACTGGTCCTGCATTTCGGCGCGAATCAGCGGGTCGAGCGCACTGAAGGCTTCGTCCATCAGGATGATGTCGGTGTCGGCAGCCAGGGCGCGGGCCAGGCCGACGCGCTGACGCATGCCGCCCGACAACTGGTGCGGGTACGACTTTTCGTAACCCTTGAGGCCCACGGTGTTGATCCAGTGCAGGGCACGCTCTGTGCACATGGCCTTGCTCTCGCCACGGACTTTCAGGCCGTAGGCGACGTTGTCCAGCACGGTGCGGTGCGGCAACAGGCCGAAGCTCTGGAACACCATGCTGATCTTGTGCCGGCGGAATTCGCGCAGGGCTTCCATGTCGTACTGCAGAATGTCTTCGCCATCGACCAGGATCTCGCCGCTGGTCGGGTCGATCAGGCGGTTGAAGTGGCGCACCAGGGTCGACTTGCCCGAGCCCGACAGCCCCATGATCACGAAGATCTCGCCGCTGCCGATGGACAACGAGAGATCGTTGACCCCGACCACGCAGCCGGTTTCGGCCAGGACCTGATCCTTGGCTTTTTGCTGGCGGATCAGTTTCAGGGCATCTTCGGCGCGAGCACCGAATATCTTGAAGACATTCTTGACTTCGATCTTGTTCATTGTCTGTTTGGCGCTCATTTGCCCACCCCATGCCGTGGTCGGCCATAGGCCTGGGTAATGCGGTCGATCACGACCGCCAGAATCACGATGGCCAGGCCGGCTTCGAGGCCGCGGCCCACATTCAGGGTCTGGATGCCGACCAGGACGTCTTCACCCAGGCCACGGGCACCGATCATCGAGGCGATGACCACCATCGACAGGGCCATCATGGTGGTCTGGTTGATACCGGCCATGATGCTCGGCAACGCCAGTGGCAGCTGCACACCGAACAGTTGTTGCATGCGATTGGCCCCGAAAGCGTTGATCGCCTCCATGACCTCGCCATCCACCTGGCGAATGCCCAGGTCGGTCAGGCGAATCAACGGCGGCGCGGCATAGATGACGGTGGCGAAGATCGCCGGCACCTTGCCCAGGCCGAACAGCATCAGCACCGGGATCAGGTACACGAAGCTGGGCATGGTCTGCATGATGTCGAGCAGCGGCATCAACACCGCCCGCAGGCGATCGTTGCGCGCCGACAGCACACCCAGCGGAATGCCGACCAGGACCGATATCAGCGTTGCGACCAGCATCAGCGCCAGGGTCTGCATCAGCTTGTCCCAGAGGCCGACCGCGCCGACCAAAAAGAGCAAGCCGACGATCACGGCAGTGGTCACGACTTTACGGGTGGCGTGCCAGGCGATACCGGCGACGATGGCCAGCATCAGCCACCAGGGTACTGCGCGCAGCAGGCCTTCGAGGTTGACGATGGCCCACAGCAGGGTGTCGGAGATGTGCCGGAACACGTCACCGTAGTTGGTTACAAGCGCATCGACCCAGCCATTGACCCAGTCGGCAATGGAAAACGTGAAGTTCTTGGGAAACATGGAATTCTCTCGAGCAAGTGCATGAAACGGACTGTCGCGTGCCTTGTCCGGCAGGAACCGGACGAGCCCACACGCTCAGAGTGCCGCGTCCACCTTTTTGGCTGCGTCTTCGCTGACCCAGCTGTGCCAGACCTCGGGGTGCTCCTTGAGGAACAACTTGGCCAGTTCCGGCGACTCGATGCGATCTTTGCTCATGCGCGCCAGGTTCTGGTTCAGCAAGTCGATCGGCAGATTGACCTTTTCCAGCACCGCCACCAGTTCCGGCGCCTGCTCGTGGAACGCCTTCGACAGGCCCACTTTGATGGTCAGGGATTTATCCACGCCTGGCTTCTCGTCCAGCTTGACCAGGTCGACCAGGCCCATCAGCGGCGTCGGCGACCAGTAGTAGAACAGGATCGGCTCGCCACGCTTGTAGCTCGACAGCACGGCGGCATCCAGTGCCGGGCCGGTGCCCGGGCGGAAGTTGGTGTAGCTGCTTTCCAGGCCGTAGTGCTTGAGCATCTCGCTGTTGTCCAGCTCGCAGGTCCAGCCGGCCGGGCAATTGTAGAAGCGCCCCTTGTCCGGTTCTTCCGGGTCCTTGAATACCTGGGCGTATTGCCCAAGATCGGCGATGGTCTTGAGGTTCGGTGCCTTGGCTTCGAGTTTGCGCTTGGGGTCGCCTTCGATCACGTAACGCGGCACATACCAGCCTTCGACCGCGCCAACGACCGGCGCGCCGACGCCAACGACCTTGCCGGCAGCGGCAGCCTTGTTCCAGACCTCGCTGCGCCCCACCCACTCTTCGGCAAACACCTGAATGTCGTTGCTGCTCAGGGCGTTTTCCATGGAGATGGAGTTACCCGGCAGGCTGTCGGTTTCACAGCCATAACCATTTTTCAGCACGAACTGCATCACGTCCGTGAGCAGCATCCCGCTTTCCCAGTTCAATCCGGCGAATTTCACCGGTTTGCCAGACTCGCACCAGCCGGCCGCCTGGCTGGCACCAGCGGCCGCCAGCAGCCCGAAAGATAGTGTCGTGGTCAGCAGAGCCTTTGTAATTTTCATTGTGACGCTCCCAAACAAGAACATGGATTGCAGTAGTCGAGGGCATCCGGCCCAAAGAGGGTCGCCAAACTGGCTGATCAGCCTTGCAATCGGCATCGGCGTGGCACCTGTGATCGGTGGCCACTGCACAGAGGAAATATTTCACAACCTCAAAAAAGGATAAAATAATATGTCCTGATGTATCACAACGGAAAAACCTATGAAGTTCACACTGCGACAACTGCGCTACGCGCTCGCAGCGGCCAAGCACGGGAACCTGACGACTGCCGCCATGGAGCTTCATGTTTCACAGCCCTCCATTTCGGCGGCCATCACCGAATTGGAAGAGGTGCTGGGCCAATCGATTTTCGTGCGCCAACGTGGCCTCGGCATATCGCTGACCCCGTTCGGGCGTACCGTCATGGTCCAGGCCCGCCGCGTTCTCAGCGAGGCTCGGACCTTTGCCGAGATCAATGCCAATGCGGGTGAGTGTGTCGGAGAGTTGGTGGTCGGGTGTTTTGAAGACCTGGCGCCCTATTGCCTGCCACAGATCGTGCGCCGGATGCAGGAGTCCTGCCCGAGGGTCACGGTCGATATGCGCGAAGGCAGCTTCGATTATGTTGGCAAGCGGCTGAGTGAGGGCGCGATAGAGCTGGCAATCACCTACGATCTGGGTCTGCCGCCGAACACTCAATGCACCCAGCTGTGCCAGCTGACCGCTCAGGTACTGCTGGCTGCCGATCACCCGTTGGCCAAGGAGTCGCGCGTCAGCCTCAAAGCGCTATCCGAATACACCCTGGTAGTCACCGATCAGGTCCACAGCTGGCAGCATGTGCTGGATCTGTTCAGCTTCTACGATCTTTCGCCCGCCGCTGTGCACCGCGTGCGCACCTTCGAGATGCAGCGTAGCCTGGTCGCCAACGGGTTTGGCGTGGCGCTGATCTACACACGGCCATTTGGTGACCGCAGTTATGATGGCCAAGCGCTGGTGTGTCGGCCGACCGAGGAGAAATTGCCAACGCACAGCATCGTGCTGGCGCATGATCAGCGCTATCCGCTGACGCCTTCGGCTGAGGCGTTCAAGGAGCTGGCGGTGGCATGGTTCGCGGAACGGCCGTCGTTTGCATCCGAATGATCAACAGGTGGGGCAAATGTTGCATGACGACGGCTGGCTGATACTGGAAAACAGGTGGAGCCCGGCTACCCTCTTTAGCGTAGCCGGGCTTGCCGTCGCCCCTGTCGGGTTATCCTCCGATAGATCTCAAGCTTACCGCGACAAGAAGCGCTACATGGCATGTCACCTAATGATAGAGTGTCAGGATAGCGCCATGAAAGTTCGATGCCCTAGCTGTAGTCATATTGCAGACAGGCTTCCACCAAGCCTTAAGTGCCCTCAGTGCGACAACTTTTCCCACGACTGGCTGAGGTTTGTTTAATTACCAAAGACAGCTCAGAAGGAAATCAGAGTATGAAGGACATAGCAGCGGGGCTACGCGCCCCTGGTTTATCGGTGGTGGGGGATTCTAAAACAGTTAACAACTGTGATGGGTAATGCTTTTCCAATGTTGTCTCAGTGCGATTGCATCCGTATATGTGGCCGGTGCTGAGTTTGCTCACCCTGACTGATATAGGTACAACGCTTGTTTGCCGATTAGCCTAGGTTAGGCCTATGAATCCTCGCTACCACGAAATACACAGGATCGAGATCAAAAGACGGCTGTATCGCTCTGTCGATCAACAGTGGGATGCTCTTTTGGGTGCCTTCACCACAAGCATTGTCCTTGCTGGCTTTGGGGTTAGCTTCTTTTTTCGCCCATACCAGGAAGCTGGATCATAGGGCTTGCCTTCCTTTTCTTGAGTGCACTTTTATTCGCAATATATAGATGGCTATTCCGCACGCTAAGAAAGAGAGGAATAGGTAGCGAATGGCTCAATATGCCTGATCAATTAATTGTCGTATCAATCACTTTGCTGGCTATCTTTTTATCCAATTCCAGTTCGATGGCATGGCTTTTTATCTTTCCTTGCGCTTGTGCATACGGGAGTTGGCGTCTAAGACAGAATCTGCGTGTTCATTTGAGACGCTACTACTTTCGCGAAGCGCGCGAGTACATTCGAGAGATAGAAGGTTACAACCCTCGCCCTAATCGCCCGACCAAGCTAGAAACATCACAATAAGCCTCCATCCTACGCCCACATACCCCCTACTGACAGCTATCGACCAAAGCGGACACCTGTACACCGGGGCTGCTTCGCGGCCCATCGCCGGCAAGCGCGGCTCCCACAAGTACAGCGCAGGTTTGAAGGTGGTGATATCCCTGTGGGAGGTAGTGCGCTATCTGGATCGTCGTGTCCCATGGCCGTATCCAGAAGATGGTGCGCTGGTCTATTTACGCGATGTCGGCCTGTCGGGCCCGCTGACGCAGAAATGATCTGCTCACATCGCCAGGAGATGTTTCTTGAGGCAGGTGGCTACCCTGAAAAACTGCAAGTCATGACTCAGCACTTTCGCCCATGGCTGGAAGAGCGGCTCGGTGACGGCCGGTACTACGGTTTCAAGCTCATGGATGGCGACCAACCTGCCGCAGCCATTGGCTTGATGAGCATTGATTGGCCTCCCCATCCATCGCATCCGACCCTGGACAAGCGTGGGTACGTGCCATCCACCGCGTCGTCTGCTTCGCGGGCGCGCCCGCTCCCACAGGTACTGCGCTGGCTTCGAGTTGGCGCTGTACCTGTGGGAGCGGGTTCACCCGCGAAGGGGCCCTCGAGGTCAATCACGGCTGCCGCTTGAGTCCAACAAAGCCCAAGCGCTCG
>RCUT01000054.1_pt1 | contig 67480 bp, 64 predicted proteins | sample 2166171 | NCBI WGS metagenome assembly RCUT01 (sample SAMN09932757, study PRJNA488358) | compost metagenome | isolation source: compost soil in 4-hydroxybenzoic | place: Germany: Experimental Botanical Garden | reverse complement strand
CACACAGCGACTGACGAGGAATTCGCCGTCGGCGTGCTGCTTCCGCAAGCCTGAACGCCCTCCGGAACCGGTGCCACCAAGCCTTCTGCGTCATCTCCGTTGCTGAAACGGAGCAGGATTTGCCATCCCGCGCAGATGGCTGACGCTCCATAAATAAAAATATTTTCAATATGTTGCGCTTCCGCAGGCGTGTAAAATCCCCGAATTGAATTATTTTCTTATAAGCAATGTATAACTAGATTATACAATTTCATTGACTCATCGCGAAAGCCGTGCCAGCTTTTCATCGTCGACATGAATGGAATGAGCTCACACCGGTTTGGGCAGGAGGTTTGGATGAAAAGCGGCAAGAACGGCTTGTACGAAGATATCAAGCATCAGATTCTGACGATGGAACTCGACCCCGACCAGGATCTGGATGAGGTCAGCCTTGGCCTACGCTACGGCCTCTCACGCACCCCCGTCCGGGAAATTTTCCGCCGTCTGGAGGGTGAAGGCTATATCGACATCCGCGCTAATCGCGGTGCGCGCGTCATTCCGATGAATCACCAGACGCTGCGGCATTTCTTTCTGGTCGCCCCGATGATCTACGCCGCGATCGGCCGCCTTGCCGTGCAGAATTTCCGGCCGAAACAGCTTGGTGAGTTGCGGGACACGCAGGAGCGGTTCCGCACGGCCAGCATGACGGGCGATGCGCCATCCATGGTCGTGGAGAACAACCATTTCCACGCACTGATCGGCGACATGTCCGGCAATGTCTATCTCCAGGCGAGCCTCGGCCGCCTGCTGATCGATCACGCCCGCATCGGCCACACCTTCTACCGGCCCCGCAATGACGACATGCGCGAACGCCTGAAACTCGCCGTCGAGCACCATGACGGCTTCATAGCCGCGATTGAAAAGCATGACGAGGACGCTGTCGTCGACCTGGTCTTCGAACATTGGGAATTGTCGCGCGAGAACATGGAGATGTTCATCGCACCACAGGGAATGAAGGCGGATGCCCTCGTCGAGGTACCCGTCACAGCGATGGAGAAATCGTCTTGAAGTTCGAAGGCATATACACCCCGGCGATCACGCCGCTCGGGCCGGAGGGAGAGATCGACCGCGACGGTTTCGCGGCCGTTCTGGAACAGCTCATAGAAGCAAAGGTCCATGGCATCATCGTCGGCGGCTCCACCGGTGAATATTACGCGCAGACGGCGCAGGAGCGCTTCGATCTTGCAGCTTACGCAAGGAAGGTCATTGGCACACGGCTGCCGCTGATCGTCGGCACCGGGGCCACGCGCACCGAGGATTCCATTGAATATGCGAAGGCTGCGAAGGAAATCGGGGCAGACGCCATTCTCGTCTCCTCCCCGCCCTATGCCCTGCCGACGGAGCGCGAAAACGCGGTTCACGCCCTTGCCGTCGACCGCGCCGCCAACCTGCCGATCATGCTCTACAACTACCCTGCCCGCATGGGCGTGATGATGAGCGAGGATTATTTCTCCCGCGTCGGAAAATCGAGAAATGTCGTCGCCATCAAGGAAAGCTCCGGCGACATGGGCAATCTGCACCGCCTCGCCCGCAAGTTCCCGCATATTGCGCTGTCCTGCGGCTGGGACGACCAGGCGCTGGAATTCTTCGCCTGGGGCGCCCGAAGCTGGGTCTGCGCGGGCTCGAATTTCCTGCCGCGCGAACATGTGGCGCTCTATGAGGCCTGCGTTCTGGAAAAGAATTTCGACAAGGGCCGCGCGATCATGACCGCGATGCTGCCGCTGATGGATTTCCTCGAATGCGGAAAATTCGTGCAGTCCATCAAGCACGGCTGCGAGATCATCGGCCTGAAGGCCGGTCCCGTCCGCGCCCCGCTGCGGCCACTCAATTCCGAGGAAAAACGCACTCTCCAGACTGTCGTCGCCACCTTGAAGCGCACCGTTGCCCAGATCACGTCGGGAGCCAATCATGCATGAACCTTTGACCGCCGCCGAATACAGGGCGATTGCCGCAAACCTTCAACTGCCCGCCAACGCCTTCATCGACGGCGCCTTCGTTCCGGCCAAATCCGGCAAGACATTTATCTCGACCAACCCGGCCACCGGCGAAAAACTCGCCGATATCGCGGCGTGTGATGCAAGCGATGTCGACTACGCAGTCGCCAAGGCGCGGGAAGCCTTTGAAGACGGCCGTTGGCGTCAGCTCGCACCTGCGGAGCGCAAGGAAATCCTGCTGGAATTCGCCAAGCTGCTCGAGCGCAACCGGCACGAACTGGCGGTCATGGAAAGCCTCGACAGCGGCAAGCCGATCCGCGAGTGCCAGACGGTCGATATTCCCGATACGATCCATACCATTCGCTGGCATGCCGAGCTGATCGACAAGCTCTACGACAATACGGCGCCGGTCAGCGGTAACGCGCTTGCCATGATCGTGCGCGAACCTGTCGGCGTCGTCGGCTGCGTCCTGCCCTGGAACTTCCCGCTTTTGATGCTGGCATGGAAGATAGGTCCGGCACTTGCCTCCGGCTGCTCGGTCATCGTCAAGCCGGCTGCGGAAACCACACTGACGACTTTGCGTGTCGCCGAACTTGCGCATGAGGCCGGCATTCCCGCCGGCGTCTTCAACGTCGTTACCGGCGGCGGCAAGGAAGTCGGTGAGCCGATCGGCATGCATATGGATGTCGACATGGTGGCCTTCACCGGCTCCACACCGACCGGACGGCGGTTCCTGCGTTATGCCGCCGATTCCAATCTCAAGCGTGTCGTGCTCGAATGCGGCGGCAAGAACCCGGCGGTGGTGCTGGACGATGCCGAAGACCTCGATCTCGTTGCTGAACAGATCGTCAACGGCGCGTTCTGGAACATGGGCGAGAATTGCTCGGCCTCCTCGCGGCTGATCGTCGATGCGAAAATCAAGGACGAGCTGCTCCAGCGGATCGGCGCCTATATGCGCGAATGGAAGATGGGCGACCCGCTCGACCCGGAAAACCGGGTCGGATCGCTGGTCAGCAAAGCCCATTTCGACAAGGTCCATTCCTTCCTCGATGACGTGAAAACCGAAAAGCTCTCCGTCATTTACGGCGGCAAGACCGAGAAGGGCATCTTCATCGAACCAACGGTGGTCGACGGTGTGACGCCTTCGAGCCGTCTCTTCCAGGAGGAAATTTTCGGCCCGATCCTGTCGGTAACGAGCTTCAACACGCTCGCCGAGGCGGTGGCTCTTGCCAACGACACGAATTATGGCCTTGCGGCCTCCGTCTATACCGCAAGCCTGCGCAAGGCGATCCGGCTGTCGCGCGACATCCGCGCCGGCATCGTAACCATCAACTGCTTCGGAGAGGGCGACGCCACGACGCCCTTCGGCGGCTACAAGGAATCCGGTTTCGGCGGACGCGACAAGTCGATTTTCGCGCACGACAATTATTGCGAACTCAAGACGATCTGGATCGACATATCGGATCGTTCCGTCGACGAGACGGTCAGATGACGACCCGGTCCGTCAAACGTTTGCCGGTCGAAAACGGCATCTCGGGCTGGGAGGCGATCAGCAAACGTTCCTTCCCGGCCCGCAGCCTGGAAGGCAACGTCACGGCGGACTGGTTGATCATCGGCGCGGGCTTTGCCGGTCTTTCCGCCGCCCGCCGCCTGCTTGAACTTTGCCCCGGCGACAGGATCGTTGTGCTCGATGCGAGCGAGGTGGGCAAGGGAACGTCGGGCCGCAATTCGGGTTTCATGATCGATGTCCCGCATAATCTCGCATCCGGTGAATATTCGACTGGTGCTGCCGATGCCACCAAAGTCGAGATGGAACAGAACCGCTCGGCGATAAAATTCGCCGCAGCAGCGGCTGCGGAATACGGAATGTCGCGCCAGACATTCGATCCGGCCGGAAAGATAAATGCTGCCGCGACCGCGCGGGGCATGAAGCTTAACCAGAGTTTCGGCCTGTCGCTGAAAAGCGCCGGCGAGAAACATAGTTTCCTCGACGCCGCGCAGATGCGCGCGCTGACCGGATCGGATTATTATCTCGGCGGGCTTTATACGCCGGGAGCGGTGCTGATCCAGCCGGCGGACTATATCCGCGAATTCGCCGCCGGCCTTTCGCGCAGTGTGGATATGTTCGAACATTCGCCGGTTACCGCGCTGAAACGTGAGGGCGGCGTGTGGACCGCCATTTGCCCGCGCGGCAGCATCACTGCACCGAAGGTCATCCTTGGGGTCAACGGTCACATCGATGACTTCGGCCACTTTGAAGGCCGGCTGATGCACATATACGCCTATGCCTCGATGACGGCGCCTTTTCCTGCGGAGGGTTTCGGCCACAGGGTTTCCGGGCGGGACAATTGGGCGCTGCTTCCCGCCGACGCCATGGGAGCGACAGTCAGGAAAATAACCTCCGGCGGCCAGTCACGCATCGCGATCCGGACGAAATATACCTACGACACCACCCTTGCTCTCACGGAGCAGCGGCTCTCGAAGATGGTGGACGCGCATCGCCGCTCGCTGGACGCGCGCTTCCCCGGCCTCAAGGGCATCGGTTTCGAGCACAGCTGGGCCGGGCGTATCTGTCTCAGCCGCAACCATGTGCCCGCCTTCGGCGAAATCGAAGAGGGGCTTTTTTCCGCCTGCTGCGAGAATGGTCTCGGCACGGTGAAAAGCACGCTCGCCGGCATGATGGCGGCCGAACTGGCGACCGGAAACGCCTCCAAGCACCTTCAGGAATACATGGATCACCCCGCGCCGTCCCGGCTGCCGCCGGAGCCTTTCGCGTGGCTGGGCATCAATTCGGTGATCCGTTTGCAGGAATTGCGTGCAGGCCGCGAGGGATGAACCCTCCCGCGCAATAAGAGGACCGGGCCGGCGTCGGGTCTTCGAATAAGAATGGGAACAAAAACTAGGAGATATACAATGAAGACTTTATGGAAGGCGCTTTGCGCGGCCGCGATGGTCGGCATGACGGCATTCTCCGCTCATGCGGAAGAAAAGACCATTACCATGGGTACGATGTCCTGGGAGGATCTCACACCCATCACCGGAATTACCAAAAAAGTGCTCGAGGATTCCGGCTATAGCGTCAAGGTCGTGCCGTTCTCCGAATGGGGTATCGCCTATGCCGCGCTGACCAAGGGCGATATTCAGCTCCTCGCCTCGCAGACCGATTATATCGCACAGGATTACTGGGACAAAAACAAGCGGCGTCTCGAGAAGATCTCGCCCGTGTCGCACGGTCTCTTCCAGGGCGTTGCCGTGCCGAAATACGTGCCAATCGACTCCATCGATCAATTAAACGACAATGCCGACAAGTTGGGCGGCAAGATCGTCGGCATCGAACCCGGTTCCGGCCTGATGCGCGACACCGGCAACGCCGTCAAGAGCTACGGCCTCAAGCTCCAGCTGGTCGAAGGCAGCACGGCCGCGATGACCGCGGCACTGAAGTCGGCGATCGATCGCAAGGAATGGATCGCCGTCACGATCTGGGAACCCTCCTGGATGATGCAGCGATACGACGTCAAGTTCCTCAAGGATCCAAAAGCCGTGTTCCCGCCGCCGCAGAGCTACTACTGGATCGGTCAGAAGGGCTTTTCCGCGGAATACCCGCATGCCCGTGAAGTGATCGCCAGTGTTTACGTGCCGCTTGCCGATATCACCGCCATCAACGCCGCGGTCAATGACGGCAAGACGATGGATCAGGCGGTCAAGGACTGGACCGACAGCCACGCCGATCTTCTGAAGCGCTGGGAAAACATCAAGGGCGAATGACCTTGAACGTGCGGGTCGCGAGGGTGGCCCGCACGCGGATTTCCAAAATTTGAAGGCCGGCCCCGAGCAGGCCCGTGGGGAACGCAATGGATGCTATGATGAACGATTCCAACGAAGTATTGGTTGATTGCCAGAACGTCTGGAAAATCTTCGGCGCCCGCGCTCAGGCCGCCGTCAAGGCCGTCTCCGAGCGCGGATTGTCAAAGAAGCAGGTGCTGGAGGATTTCGACTGCGTCGTCGGCGTCTCCGACGCCAGCCTTCAGGTACGCCGCGGTGAAATCTTCTGCATCATGGGGCTCTCCGGCAGCGGCAAATCGACATTGATCCGCCTCCTCAACCGCCTCATCGAGCCGAGCGTCGGCAAAATCACGGTGAAGGGCAAGGATATCGCAAGGCTGAACGCCGCCGAACTGCGTGAATTGCGCGCCCGCAACATCGCCATGGTCTTCCAGAGCGTGGCGCTTCTGCCCCACCGCACCGTGCTTGAGAATGCCAGCTTCAGTCTCGAGGTTCGCGGCGTCGCGAAGGACGAGCGCAACCGCGTGGCGCGCGCCGCCCTTGAGAAAGTCGGGCTGGGCGACTGGACGTCGCGCTATCCCTCCGAACTGTCGGGGGGCATGCAGCAGCGTGTCGGCCTTGCCCGTGCGCTGGCCGCCGATCCCGAGATCATTCTCATGGACGAGCCGTTCAGCGCGCTTGACCCCCTTATCCGCCGCCAATTGCAGGACGAATTCCGGCAGCTGACGAAATCGCTTGGCAAATCCGCCGTTTTCATCACCCATGACCTTGAGGAAGCTATCCGCATCGGCGACCGCATCGCCATCATGAAGGACGGCGTCATCGTGCAGGTCGGCACCGCCGAGGATATCGTCACCAAACCCGCCGATGACTATGTCGCCGATTTCGTGGCGGGCATCTCCAGAATCCATCTGGTGAAGGCGCATTCGGTCATGCAGCCGGTCACCGAATTTGCGGCGTCCCGGCCTCACTGCGATATCGGCACGCTGCTCAGAGCCTCGCCGGAAGCCGATATCGGCGCGCTGATCGATCTGACGATGCAGTCCGACCAGGACGCCGTGGCCGTCTTCGAGAAAGATGCCGTCATCGGCATCGTCACCGCCCGCGATCTTCTCCGGGGCGTGGCCGGCACGCCTGCCGAACAATCCGCGGCGGCATAGGTGGAGGATCAAAATGGACACCTCGATCATCACGGACCGTTTCGACACTTGGACGGAGGATGCGCTTGGCTGGATCGGCGACAACGGCGAAGGGCTGTTCGATTTCGTCAGCAGGCTGCTTGAGGGCAGCTATGACGGCATCCTCTGGGTGCTCCAGCTTCCCCCGCCCGTCGTCATCGCCCTCATTGCGGCGTTTCTCGGCTGGCGGCTGATCAACCTGATATCCGGCATTCTTGCCGGCGTCGCGCTGCTTTTCTGCGCGGCCATGGGACTGTGGACGGAAACCATGAGTACGCTCGCTCTGGTCGCCACGGCGACCATCCTCGCCCTGCTTGTCGGAATTCCGATCGGCATCCTGGCGGGCTTCACCAAATCCCTCGACAGGGTGCTCGAGCCCGTGCTCGACCTGATCCAGACCATGCCGCCCTATATCTACCTGCTGCCCGCAATCGCGCTTCTGGGATACGGACCGGCGACGGCGCTCATCGCCACCTTCATCGTCGCCATGCCGCCCGCCATCCGGCTGACCTCGCTCGGTATCCGCATGACACCAAGGGAATTCATCGAACTGGGACATGCAAGCGGACTGACGCCCTGGCAGATGTTCACGAAAATCCGCCTGCCATTCGCCATTCCAAGCGTCATGGCAGGCATCAACCAGAGCCTGATGATGGCCTTCGGCATGGTCGTCATCGCCGGCATCGTCGGTTCCGGAGGCCTCGGCGAGACGATCTACGGGGCGGTGCGCACGCTGGATATCGCCACCTCCATCAATGCCGCAATCGCCATCGTCATTTTGACCATGGTGCTGGACAGGCTCACTCAAAACGCGGCCCGCCGCGTGAAGGCAGGTGCAAGATGAACTTCGACATGCTCCGATTTTCACCGGGCACCTATCTCGCCCCCGCCGTGGATTGGCTGAACACCAATTTCCATCCGTTCTTCGCGGCCGTCACCAACATCATCGAGGCGGTTCTCGGCGCAATCGAAGCCGTGTTGCTCTATCCGCCCGCCTTTGCCCTGATCGCCGTGGCGACCCTGCTTGCCTTCTTCGCGATCAACCTCAAGGCCGCCATGGTAACGGTGTTTACGCTGGCATTCTGCTTCTTCGCGGGCCTTTGGACGGAATCGATGCAGACACTCGCCCTGGTGACCGTAGCCGTCGCCATTTCGGTCTCCATCGCATTCCCGCTCGGCATTCTGGCATCGCGCTACAAGCGGTTCGAAACATTCATCCGCCCGGTCCTCGATATCATGCAGACCGTGCCGCCGTGGGTCTATCTGATCCCGGCCGTCATGATCTTCAGCCTGGGTCGTGTTCCCGCGATCATCGCGACAATCGTCTACGGTGTTCCGCCGATGCTGCGCCTCACGACGCTTGCCTTCAACCAGGTGCCCAAGGACCTTCTGGAACTTGGGCAGGCAACGGGCGCATCGCCGCGTTCCATCCTGTTCAAGATCGAAATCCCATCCGCCACGCCGACACTTCTGGTCGGCCTCAACCAGTGCATTCTGCTTTCCCTGGCCATGGTCGTACTCGCGGGGCTTGTCGGGGCCGGAGGGCTCGGCGCCGAAGTCACGCGCGGATTGACCCGCATGGAAATGGGCCCGGGCCTGAGGGCAGGACTTGCCATCGTCGCCATCGCCATTTTCCTCGACCGCCTGTCCAGAGGTGCGCTGCAGGGCCGCCGGGCATCGGTTCAGGAAAACGGCGCGAACTGAGGAAAACAAAATCCATGCGGCACAGCTTTTTCTGCATCGATTCCCACACCTGCGGAAACCCCGTTCGCCTCGTTGCCGGCGGCGGACCGCTGCTGCCGCATCTTCCAATAGCCGAACGCCGCGAAATATTCGTTCGCGACCATGACTGGGTCCGGCAGGCCCTGATGTTCGAACCGCGCGGCCACGATGTGATGTCGGGCGCGATCATCTATCCGGCCCACCGGCAGGACTGCGATTTCGCGGTGATATTCATCGAGGTCAGCGGATGCCTGCCGATGTGCGGCGCCGGCACCATCGGGCTCGTGACGGCGGCGATCGAGGAGGGTTTGGTGATCCCGAAAGTGCCGGGCAGACTGTCGATAGAGACGCCCGCGGGACGGGTCGACATTCAATATGAGAAGCCCGGAGAATTCGTCGAATCCGTCCGCATGTTCAATGTCGCGAGCTACCTTCACGCAGCCGATGTGGAGGTCGAGGTTCCCGGCCTCGGCAGGCTCCTTGTCGATATCGCCTATGGCGGCAATTATTATGCTGTCATCGAGCCGCAAGCCGCCTGGCGCGGTCTCGACGGCATGTCGGCCATGGACATCGTCGATCTCAGCCGCAAGCTGCGCAGCGCACTCTCGCACATTATCGATCCGGTGCATCCGCAGGATGAGAGGATAAGCGGCGTGCATCATGCCATCTGGTGCGACAAGCCGGTTTCCGCCAATGCGGATGGGCGGGGCGCCGTCTTTTACGGCGACAAGGCCATCGACCGCTCACCCGGCGGCACGGGCACTTCGGCGCGCATGGCGCAACTCCATGGCAAGGGTCGCCTGAAAACCGGGGAAAGATTTCGTCAGGAAAGTCTGATCGGCACGATTTTCGAAGGCAGGGTCGAGGAAGAGACGGAGATCGGCGGCTTCAGGGGCATCATGCCGAGCGTCTCCGGCTGGGCGCGGATCATCGGGCACAACACGATATTCGTGGATGACCGCGACCCGCTCGCCCATGGGTTTCAGATCGGTTGAGGAGTGCTTTGGTGATGGTGGATATCGGTCGCATCGGCATCGTAGGAGGCGCTGGATGGCTCGGAACGGCGATAGCAAAGGCGCTCGTCCGCTCCGGCACGGTATCCGCCGACCGGTTGATCTGCTCTTTCCGGCGCAGCAAACCCGTGGAGCCCCTGGATTGCCGCTGGACACAGGAAAACAGGGAACTGGTGGACAATTCCGATATCGTCATCCTTTCGGTGCGTCCGCAGGATTGGAGCCCGGTCGATATCGATGCCGCCGGAAAACTGGTCGTTTCCGTGATGGCCGGCGTGACGGTCGACAATATCAGGGAAAGAACCGGCTCAACGCGTGTCACACGGGCTTTGCCGAACGCCGCGGCGGAAATAGGTTTTGCCTATACGCCCTTCTTCGTTGCATCGTCCGAAACAGGGGATGCGGAGACTGTCGGCGCGCTGTTTCGCAGTTGCGGTGAAGTGGATCTTGTGAGCCGTGAGGCTGACATCGACTATTTTACCGCCATGTCCGGATCGGGAGCCGCATTTCCGGCACTTCTTGCCGAGGCGATGATGAATGATGCGGTTGCGCGCGGCATAACGCCGGCCGTTGCCCGTCGCGCCGCGCAGCAGGTCCTCATTGGAGCGGGAAGGCTTCAGGAACGTGACGGTGCATCTCCCGACGACACCGTGAAATCATTTGTCGACTACAAGGGAACAACGGCCGCCGGCATTCTGGCGATGCGCCGGGCAGGCTTCGCCAATGTGGTTGAAGCGGGCCTGGATGCGGCCTTCAGAAAGGCGAAGGCGCTTTCAGTTCAATGATCGAGTGATCGAGCGGCGCGCCTCCCATTGGAATACGCGACGCTTTTGTCCGGGCCGCCCTATTGCGGCAGGCTCAATTTGGCCATGCGGCCGCCGTCGACGCTCCAGACCTGCCCCGTCACGAAAGACGATTCCGATGACGCGAGCCACGCGACAAGATTTGCGACTTCTTCCGGCTTGCCGGTGCGTCCGACGGGATGGATGTTGCCGATGGAGCGCTTGAAACCGGCCGGATCAGGCATGCTTTCGATGAAATCGATGTTCAGATCCGTATCGATCCAGCCCGGCGCGACGGCATTGCAGCGAATGCCCTCCGCACCGTGATCGACGGCGACGGCGCGGGTCAGGCCATGCAGGCCGGCCTTGGAGCGCAATATGCGGCATGTTTCGGATTGGAATCCAACCCCTCGATGGAACCGATATTGACGATCGTTCCCCCTGTGGGCCGCAGATGCGGCAGGGCGGCCTTGATCAGCATGAAGGGTATGGTCAGATTGACGGTCAGGTTGCGGGTCCAGTCCTCGAGGCACATCTCCTATATTTCGAGCTTCACAAACCCGATCGGCCCGGAACAGCACGCAAGAATGTAATTATCGGCAATGTCCTCGTCGGTGATGCCGCCATTATGCACCATATGCACCTGCCCTTCGATCTTGCGGACCTTGCAGGTGCCGCAAAGGCCCATGGTGCATCCTGAAGGGATCATCAGACCCGCCGCCCGCGCGGCGATCAGGATCGTATCGGTCTCGGCGCACTTGGTTGAAATGCCCGACAGACTGAATTCGATCTCCGCCTCCTTCTTGTCATCAGGGACGATATCGGCCGGAACCGCTTCCGCCTGCTGCAGGGCCGCCTGAAAGCTCTCCTGATGGTAGCGGCTCATATCGTAACCGAGACCGGCCAGAGCTTCGCGCACCGCCCGCATGAAGGGTTCCGGCCCGCAGCAGAAAACCTCGCGCTCCAGATAGTCCTGCGCCATCAGGCCCAGCATGACCTGATTGAAGAACCCGCGATAACCCGTCCATGGCTTCAAAGGATCGGTCTGTTCGACAACCCATTTGAGATCAATGCCGTTGACGCGCGAGGCCATATGCTCCAGCCGTTCGCGAAAGATGATCTCGGAAGGACGCCGTGCACAATTGACAAATACGATATCCGGTTCGCGCCCGGAATCGTAAAGATGCGTGGTCATGGACATCATCGGCGTAATACCCGATCCGGCCGAGATGAAAAGATATTTATCCGCCGGATGATGCGTGATCGAGAACCTGCCCGCAGGGCCGCTGGCGCGCAGCCGCACCCCGGGGCGCAGATTATCGAACATCCATCGCGTTCCGATGGAATCCGCCTGCGCCTTGACCGTAACGGTCAGACAGGTCGGCCGCGACGGCGAGGAAGAAATCGTATAGGTGCGGTAGACGCTTCCTCCCGGAACCGGCAATTCCAGCGTGAGGAACTGCCCGGGATCGAAGCTAAACAGGGCGCCTGAGGGGGACTGGAAACTGAACGTCATGACGTTTGGCGCTTCCGGAAGACAGGAGACGCATTCCAGCTCTTCCGTATCCGACCAGAAGGCAAGTCTGGGCTTTGTGACGGCGTTCATCCCTTCACTCCGCCGCCATCTGGAATGTCGTCAGCGAGCGTTCCAGAAAGTTCGCATACCAGTCGACGAACTGGATAACGCCGCTTTCCTGCGCCGGCGAATAGGGGCCGGGACGGTAGGCGGGGGAAAAAATTCCCTCCTGGTTGGTTTCGACGATCTCGCGGTCTTCGTCATTGGTGGCGATCCACACTTCCGTCAGCCGCTTCAGATCGTAATCGACGCCCTCGACAGCATCCTTGTGGACGAGCCAGGTGGTCGTGACTTCGGTTTCCGTGGGGCTGATTGGCGCCACGCGAAATGTCAGGGAATGGTCAGGCAGGAAATGGTTCCAGGTCGAGGGATAGTGGAATACCAGCAGGGAGCCGGCATCCGGCACCGCAACCCGGCCGAGTTTTTTATCCACGGCGGCCTTGCCGTCCATGGTGTAGCTCAGCGCACCTTCCTGCAGGGGCATCCGCGCCAGACGATATTGGCCCTCACCGGCCAGCAGAAATTGCGCCGGAGCGCCAGCGGCTTCACAGCGGTCGAAATGGGCCTGAAGCCGCACCGAGATGGAGCCGTCAGCCGAAACGCCGGCGACTTCCGGATCGAGCGGGAAGGAGCGGCAGAGTGCGGGGTGGTTGCTGCTGCAATGGTAGCACTCGCGGTTATTTTCCCAGACGAGCTTCCAGTTGCCTTTCTCAACGATGGTGGACGTATAAGCGACCTTGGCGTTTGAAAGATCATGGACCGCCAGATAGGGACGCGCCAGCTCGGCGAAGGGCTCAAAGGCCGGCGGCGTGTCCGACAGACAGATGTAGATCAGCCCGTCGAGGTTACACAGGCTAACCGGTTTCAGCCCATGGGCCGAAGGATCGAAGCCGGGTCCCATGTCGTTTGCCCAGAGAAGCGTGCCATCCAGCTCGTAGGTCCATTGATGGTAGGGACAGACCAGTTTCGCCACTTGCCCCTCCCGCGCCTTGCAGATGATGGAACCACGATGACGACAGGAATTGTGAAAGGCGCGGATTTCGCCATCGCGGGCCTTCACGATCATGATGTTGTAAGCGCCGACGCGCATTGTCACGTAGTTGCCCGTTTTCACCAGCTGGCAGGCCGGGATCGCAAACAGCCACTCTTTGTAGAAGAGATGCTCGAGATCGAGATCATAGATCGATTGAGACGTATAGAAGGGTTGCTCCAGGGCATGGCCGGGCTTGCGGCGCGCGAGCAGTTCCTGTGCGGAAATATGTGCATTCATGGCGGTAGGTTCCCAACTTATCTTTGTTCTGACCGCAAGAATCCGCCTCTCCTCTCTTTTTGACAATAGCAATTATTTTCATGCTGATTTAGTTTAAGTAAACTCAGAACGCGGAGAACCCTTCATGCCGAGGCCTTACGACTTATCCTCGATAACCGCCCTCGTCTGTTTTGAGGCGGCGGCGCGCAATCTGAGTTTCAAACAGGCGGCCGGCGAAATGAACGTGACACCGGCTGCGATCAGCCATCAGATAAAGGCGCTCGAGAGCGATCTGGGCTGCCAGTTGTTCATCCGCCGCAGCAAGGGGGTGGAACTGACAGAAAAAGGAGCCTTCCTGTTTGTCGCGCTTCAGCGCGGTTTTGAGGCGATCTCGGATGTCGTCAGTGAGATACGCGACCGTCCCGAGGCGGTCGATGTGACCATTCGGGCGACGACGGCGGTCAGTTCGCTTTGGCTAACGCCGAAAATATCCGCTTTCTGGAAATTTCACCCGGCAGTCACCATTGCGCAAATCGTCAGCGATGTTCCGGCGCAGGCGAACCGCTGCGACCTCAGTATTCACTATGGCAATCCGGAAGACGATCATTGCGAATATCGCAAGCTTTTCCAGGACAGGATCGTCGCGCTTGGAACCCCGCGCTTCATGGCGGAACACGCCATTTCGTCGATAAGGGATTTGCTCAAGATTCCCTTGATCCATTCGAGCGGTGAGGAAACGAGCTGGACAAGCTGGCCCGACTGGTTCCAGTCACTGGGTCTCCCCGCTCCGAAAGGTCGCAGCTTCTACGTCAACAATTATACCATCGCGCTTCAGAGTGCGCAGGACGACATCGGCGCGGTTCTGGGCTGGGATGGATTGGTCGGCAATCTGATGCAGAACGGTTCGCTGGTCCGGCTTGTGCCCGAAAGCATCGCCTCACCCGTGGCGTTTCATTTGAAAATTCACCCGCGCGCCTCCGCAAAGGCCCGGCTGTTCGCGGACTGGCTGGTCAAGAGCGCCTGAGCGCAGACGTCTCGGTCGGCACATTACGAAGGCTATGCCCACTCTTTTCAGGAGATAGCAGCGAAACTCGGGATTATAGCTGAACGTCTCTACATCGGTTCCCAGGCCATGACGTTAGTCTCAAATGAGGACGAACAATGGGACGACATCGTGATGGTACTTTACAATAGCTTCGCCGATCTGCGTTGCATTATCGAGCATCCGGACTACCGTTTGAATGCGGAACCTCATCGGCAAGCCGCAATTGCTAACTGGCGATTCGTTGCAAGCAGATGAACACCATATCACCAGTGACATTCTTTGGACTTTTCCATAGTCGGTTTGTAATAGCCCACTAGGCGACTTGCACTCGCGTAACATGTCTGTGCGCCGCAACGTCTGTTCAGCCAGATGCTGGTCGCCAACATCATAGAGCGACGGTACATCAATTCACCATAAGCAAGCGACAGCGAACCGAAGTATTCCGTTCGCGTGCCGGTTTGCGTCCATTGGAGCAATCAAATGAAGTACTAGACACTCGGAAACACCGGCACTCTCGTTTCGCAACTTTGCCTCGGGACGATGACCTTCAGCGACGGCACAGGAATTTACGAGCACATCGGCAATGTATGCCAGCCTGAGGCTGACGAACTGGTCAAACGCAGTATTGATGCTGGAATCAATTTTTTCGACACGGCCGATGTCTACTCTGCCGGTGCCAGCGAACAAACACTGGGGCAGTCCTTCAAAAACCTTGGCATTCCACGCACGGAGGTCGTGCTTGCTACAAAGGTCTACAGCCGAATGGGACCAGGTCGAAACGATGTCGCCGCCTCGCGTGGACATATAATGGATGCAGTTGAGAGTAACCTTAACCGCCTTCAGACCGAGCATATCGATCTATACCAGATTCACGCGACTGACGTATTGTGCCCCCCTTGAGGAAACTCTTCGCGCACTTGACGACTTGTTCGGCACGGACAAGTACGGTATGTCGGCGTCTCCAACTGGCAGGCGTGGCGCATTGCAACGGCTCTGGGTATTTCGGCGCGCCTCGGGCTGAAGCGTTTCAATGCGCTTCAGGCATATTACTCGATAGCTGGGCGGGATCTCGAACGGGAACTTGCGCCGTTGCTCGACGCAGAGAAGATGGGATTACTTGTCTGGAGTCCGCTTGCCGGCGGCCTGCTGTCCGGGAAATTCAGCCGGGAAAACCATTCCCCGGAAGGCTTGCGCCGCTCATCCTTTAACTTCCCGATCGTTGACAAGGAGCGAGCATGGAATGTTATCGACGTCCTGAAGCCGAGATTGCCGAGGCGCACGATTGGAGCCCGGCACGTGTTGCGCTGGCCTGGCTGCTCTCCAAACCAGTCGTGACGTCGGTCATTGTCGGCGCGAAACGTTCAAGCCAACTTGAAGACAATATCGCCGCCGTCGACATCATGCTGAGCCATGAAGAAGTTGCGCGGCTGGATGCAATCAGCGAGCTGCCGTTGGAGTATCCGGGCTGGATGCTGGCGATCCAGGGTGCTGACCGATCAGGGCCAGTCGACTTATGGGAAGGCAAAACATCACACACGTCATGATGCCGGCGGACGAAAGCCCAATCTTGACAGAGGCTCGGCAAAGCCTGCGGGATGTGGCCAGCCAAGGCGACCTGAGAAATCAGTCTGGTTCATAGCCCTGGCCAAAGTCCGCCGTCGAGTCTCAGGTTTGAGCCGTTATATAGGCTGCGCGTGGACTGACAAGAAAAGCAACCGCGTCCGCGATCTCCTCGAGCGTTCCGACCTGGCCTACAGGAACCACCGCAAAGTGAGGAAGCACTCCTTGCTCAACCTCCGGCCAAGGGGCGTCCTGCGCAGTCCCCCTGCGAACAGCGACCTTGCGGAAGGCTGCTTCAAGGCTGACGCTGTGGATCGTGCCCGGGTAGACCGTATTCGCAGTGATCCCGCGTGCCGCGACAGCTTTTGCCAGCGATGCTGTCATCGCGAGCATCGCCGCTTTTGCTGCCCCGTAGTCGGGCCGTCCTGCCGGAGGCATCATACCTGCAAGGCTGGAGATATTGACCACGCGCCCCCACCTCGCGGCGCGCATCGCCGGCAGCACGCGCGAGGTGACCCTTAGTGCGGCAACGACGTTCCGTTCATACCCGTCTGTCCAGGTAAGAGACCGCGTCGTCACCCAGTCCTCTTGTTCCCCCGCCCCGGTGACGACATGCGAGTGTCCGCCCTCAAGGTAGGTAGAATTTGCGACCCTCCTCTGGCTTTACTTTGTCGCGTCCGTGGACGATCACGATTGCACCTTCGCGCACTAACCCGCGGGCTATGCCCTCGCCGATCCCCTTGCTGCCTGTAGCCAGTGCGATCTTTCCGTCCATTTTCAAATCCATCGTAGCCACTCCAACACTCGATCCGGAAACGACAAAAAAAGAAGTTGATGAACGAGGCAATTACTCACTTAAAAGTGCCCGTGAACGAACGTTCCGCCTGTCTAGGGCCAGATGGCTCCGTCGCCCATGTCGGTCGCATTCTGGCGATGCTGACCGGAAGGTGGAAGCTGCCAAGCCTTTTTCGCCTGTTCGCCAGCCCATCGATGCGCAGCTCCCAGGTCCTACGGGATATGTCCGGTATCTCGCAGAAGGTGCTCACATGCCACCTGCGGGATATTGAAGCCGACGGGCTCGTTGAGCGGAGAGACTTCCATGAGCAGCCTCAACATGTTAAGTACCGCCTGACCCGTGCGGGTCATGAGCTCATGCCGGTCCTCCTGGCGGTGAGGAAGTACTCTCGAGATCATCCGACTGCTGACAAGGGATGAGCTCTCTCCCCGAGGCGTCACCAGGCTTTCACGACGGCCCACAATATCGTTGAGCGCATTGCCGGTCCGCTACGGTGTCATGATGATCCGACCAAGTGGTTTCGATTTCTCAGCAAAATCGTGTGCATCTCGCGCCTGCGAAAGGGGAAACGTCTTTTCGATCATGACCCGGACCTCACCCTTGCCGATAGCGATCAAAAGGTCATCGATTGTCGAACGGACATGGCACCGTCCGAGAAGCGGTCCCATGAACACGCCGTGTAAAGTCTGGTTAGACTGCATGGCAGGCCAAAGATCCAATGAGAGACTGCCGCCGCCCGCGTTACCGACAAACACGAGACGGCCCTCGTGGGCCATGGTCGTAAGCGATGTGGGCAAGGTAGCACCAACAGGATCAACTACCAGATCAACGCCTTTTCCTTTCGTAATCTGCTTTACCGCATCAACCACGTCGCCGGAGGAGCGATCAATGACGTGATCAGCACCGAGCAACGAAATTTTCTGCAGCCTTCGCTCCCCACTGGAAATGGCAATTACTCGTGCCCCGGCTCGAGACGCGAGTTGCACTGCTGCGAGCCCGACGCCCCCGGACGCACCCTGTATGAGAACCGTCTCACCAAAACGAAGACCACCTTTGGCAAAAAGGCAATGGTGAGCGGTACCAAACGAGATAGGCACGGCTGCAGCAGACGCAATATCCACGCTGGATGGCACGATCCATGTGTGGTTTGCCGGTACCGCCCAAAGTTCAGCGTGTGACCCCTGCATGTTGAAGGCAGCGACCTCGTCCCCGACTTTGCGGTTGCGGACGTTCGAACCGACCTCCACGACCCGTCCCGAGGCCGCGTATCCGACAATCCACGACGAGAAACAGGAGGAATCAATCGGCGATTGATAAGGTCGCCGCCCTCAATCGAAATTGCAGCCGTGGCAATCAGAACGTCGTTCGGACCAATTTTCGTGCGGCGGGAGTTCGACAGTAATGAGGAGCCAGTGCGTGGCCTGCGTTCGATCGACACCAATGAGGTGGCAACCATTGTCTGGATTTTTGAGCGGTACGCGCGAATGGCATGAGCCCCGTTAGCTTCTGTCAAGGCCGGAGCAACGTCGCGGCCGGCCTTATAAAACTCTTACGCCCGCGCTTGAAACCCATAGCAGGTTCGCGCAGCCCGCCGAAGACCTCGGTCTCATCCTCGCCTTCCATGACGACGATATCGGCTATCGCCCCGACAGCCAGCCCGTAACCTTCAATCCGCATCAACCGGGCTGCATCCTCCGAGACAAGATCCAGACAGGCTGCAAAATCCTCCGGCCCAAGATGCATGACATTGGCGTAGAGATTGGCCATGCGCAGCAGCGAACAGTCGCCGAAGGGCGTGAACGGGTTGAGAATATTGTTGCTGGCGATGGATGCGGTGACGCCCCGATCCCTCAGTATATGCACGGGTGCGATACCTCGAACGGCGCGAAAGCCGGCTTCCCGGCCGTTCAGATAGAGATCGGTCGACGGCAGCGCCGTCACCCCGACGCCCGCCTGGCGCAACCGCGAAACACGACGTTCGAATGCTGCCTCGTCCATCGCCGCAAGCTTGGTAGCGTGGCCGACAGTCACCCTGCCTTGCCAATCGGCGCCCTCCGTCCGCTCGCAAATCTCCTCCAGATGCCCCCAGCTCGGATCGAGGTCGAAATCCAGATGAAAATCCAGATCCACGTCATGCCGCGTGGCCATGGCGAAAAGCCGCGCCATTTGGCCGGACGGATCGCTGTCGGTATAGGGACAACCACCGAGAAGGTCCGCGCCCTCCCCAAGCGCCTGCTCCAGCAGGTCCTCCGTGCCAGGATCGTTGGTCAACCCTTCTTGCGGGAAGACGCAGATGGAAAGATCGAGCGCGAAGGCATAATCCTGTCTCAACCGCTTTATCGCCTCGAAGCTGCGCAGACCCGCCCGCGGATCGACCTCCACATGGGTGCGCATATGCATCGTACCTTTGGCAATCGCCATCTCTATCGTCCGCGCCCCGCGGGCATAGACGTCCTCGACCGTATAGTACCGCTTCAGATGGGCAACCGCGGCAATCGCCCCCTTCAGCCCACCTCCGGCATTGCCGCAACGGCAGAGCAGACAGGACTTGTCGAGATGCACATGGGTATCGACGAAGCCCGGCAGCACCAGCCGCCCGCCGATCGACTCATCCTCGTGGCCCGCGCCGGCGGCGATCCGGCCAATGGCGGCGATGCGGCCATCCACAATACCTATATCCTGCAACACGGCACACCCCCTCAGGCGCACATCGCGTAGCACGAGATCGAAGGATTCTTGAAATGACATATTGCGACTCGAGGCGTAATTTTTGTAACACTTACTGTATGCACTTCTGATATAAAATTCGCAACAGTCCTGGAGATATTGATGCACAAGACAACAGAACGCGACCTGCAGGCAGTGAAGGACTATCTCGCTGCCTCCATGGCGCCCGATCCGGTTCGCGCCGCGACCTATGTCGCTCCCGGCTTCACCTGCCGCTTCACCGGCAACCGGCTTTTTGACACGCCAAGCGGCCCGACCAGCTTCAATGCCTCCCGCTACAAATGGGTGAAAAAACGCATAGAGCGCTATGACGTCGTGCCGGGCGAAACCGAAACCATCATCTACAGCCTTGGCTATCTCCACGGCGAATGGCCGGACGGCACCCCTTTCGACAACAACCGCTATATCGACCGGTTCACGGTACGCGACGGCCTGATCATCGACACCGACGTCTGGAACGACAGCGCCGAATGGATACTCGACCCGTCCATCGCCCGCTGAATGACCGTTAAAGGGGCCATCAGGCCCTTTCAGTCTGCATAGGGCGCCAGGATATCCATCAAGTCGCGTGGCTTGGCGCCCGAGCTTTGCAGCAATGCCCGCAAGGCAACCGCCTCCAGATGTTCGCCCATCATCGCCTCCGCCTTTTCCGCCGGCCCGGTGCGGATCGCCTCGATCAATTCGAGATGTTCGCTGACTGCGCAGTCGGAGGAATGTGGTCGTCCGAAGACGGCAAGCGACAGGCCTGCGCGATAGCAGATTTCCGTGACATAGCGGATCAGGATCGGCTTGCCGGTCATCTGCGCCAGAAGCACATGAAACTCGGTGGCGAGCCGAATCGAAGCACCTTCAGGCCCGTGCCGCGCGCCGTGCTCGGCCTCGACGATTGCTTTCAGCTGCTTCGCCTGCGCATCCGTCAGCTTGCCCGCGAGACGCCTCACCACCTGCTTTTCCAGATCAAGACGGATGTCGAAAATATCCCGCGCATCCTCGAAGGACGGCGTGGCGACCACAGCGATGCGGTTGCGCCGCAGATCGACAAGACCTTCCGCCGCAAGCTGGCCGAGCGCATGGCGGGCAATAGTGCGACTGACACCGAACCGCTCACCGAGCGAATCCTCCGGCAGCCGGTCACCCGGGTGCAGCGCCCGCTCGATGATGGCACGGCGCAAGCCCGTACAGATCGCCGCGACGCGATCCCCTTCACTTCTTGCCGAACCCTTGCTGCCCGCCATCACCAACCCTCTTCTTCCGGTCAATCGATAAGCGAGGTGACGGCAAAGATCAACTCGGCGCGCTGCCGCATTTAAATGCAAATGAAATCGAAAATGCACAAAACAAATGCATACAGTTATTGCATTCACTTTTACAGATAATGAATCCATCCTGGAACGCCATAATTCCGCACTTATAGAAACTGGCACGCTCATTGCATGCACTTTTCCGAAACGCTTTCAATGGTGATCTGATGCTGACTGTTCCTCAACCGACGACATACGCCCCTCCCGCCGTGGAGCTCTCCCAGGCCGCCGTCTCCTTCGGCCGGCAGGAAAAAGCCATCGTTGCGCTGCAGGAGACCAGTCTGCGCATTGCCGATGGGGAATTCGTGGCACTCGTCGGCCCGTCCGGCTGTGGCAAGTCGACGATCATGCGGCTCGCCGCCGGCCTGCTGCAGCCGACCAGCGGCGCGGTCATCATCGGCGGCCGCGAAGTCGGCGCGAAGGCGCTGCGCATCGGCATGGCCTTCCAGAACCCAACCATGCTCCCCTGGCTGACGATCGAGCGCAATGTCATGTTGCCGCTCAAGATCGTGAAGCCGTTCCGTTCCGAATACCAGGCGAAGAAGAACGGCGAGTTCCGCGACCGGGTGCGTGCGCTGCTTGCCGATGTCGGGCTCGACAAATTTGCCAACCACTACCCGTGGCAGCTTTCCGGCGGGATGCTCCAGCGCGCTAATCTCTGCCGCGCGCTCGTCCACGAACCGAGGCTGCTCCTGCTCGACGAACCTTTTGGCGCGCTTGATCAATTTACCCGCGAAGAACTATGGGGCACGATGCAGTCGCTCTGGATGAAGCGCAAGCCGACCGTCCTGCTCATCACTCATGACCTGAAGGAAGCCGGCTTCCTCGCTTCACGTATCTGCGTCATGAGCGCAAGGCCCGGTCGCATCATTGATGACAGCACGGTCGATTTCCATCGCCCCCGCACCATTGAGATGACCTTCGAGCATGATTTCGTCGCGCTCAACCAGCGCCTGCGCGAACTCATCATCGATGCCCGCTCCGACACCGCAATCCTGGGAGCCTGATCCATGAGCTATGCATTGCGCCGCCGCTTCTGGGCCGCCGCCCTCATCGTCGCCTTCTTTGGCCTGTGGGAGATCCTCTGCCTCGTACTGCAGGTGTCCGATCTCGTCCTGCCTCGTCCGAGTCAGGTCTTCGAGACGCTCATCGACCGCTTGCCCATCCTCATGCCGCATATCATCCAGACGCTCTGGACGACGATGGTCGGCTTTGTCCTCGGCGTAGCCGTCGGCGTCGTCATCGGTGCTGCGATCGGCGTGTCGCGCACGGCCTATGATACGGCCTATCCGCTGCTGATCGGTTTCTCGTCGATCCCGAAGGTCGCGGTCGTACCGATCTTCGTTCTGTGGTTCGGCTCCGGCTCGGTGCCTGCAATCCTGACCGCGCTCGCCATGTGCTTCTTCCCGATCGTCGTCAACATCGCCACCGGCCTTGCGACAACCGAGCCGGAACTTGAGGATGTCCTGAAATCGCTGGGCGCCAGCAAACTCGACATCCTGTGGAATGTCGGCCTGCCACGCACCATGCCCTTCTTTTTCGCCTCACTGAAGATTGCCGTCACCTTCGCTTTCGTCGGTTCCGTCCTGTCGGAAACCGTCGCCTCGAACCGCGGCATCGGCAATGTCATGATGTCGGCCTCGTCCAATTTCGATGTGCCGCTGGTCTTTGCCGGCCTTTTCATCCTCGCCCTTCTGGGTGTGCTTCTCTACGTCGCCTTCTCGCTCATCGAGGTACGCGTCACGGGCTGGGCCGTCCGCGGCCAGGATTTCACTGCCGCCTGAATATCTACTCAAAACAAATGGAGCCAGACATGCTGAAGAAACTGATCTCGACTCTTGCGCTTGGCCTTTGCCTCGGCGGTGTCGCCCGGGCTGACACGGATATCAAGTTCACTCTCGGCTGGAAGACGCAAGGCTCGGACGCCCCCTTCCTGCTCGCCATGCAGAAGGGCTACTTCAAGGAAGAAGGCCTCAATGTCACGATCGACCAGGGCGAGGGTTCGGCCGCCACGGTCACCCGCATCATGTCGGGCGTCTACGATGCCGGTTTCGGCGATATCAACGCCATCATCCAGAATGCTGCCACCCGGCCGAACGAAGTGCCGGTCATGGTCTACCAGCTCTGGAGCAAGCCGCCCTTCGCCATCGTCAGCAAGAAGGAAAGCAACATCACCAAGCCGGCCGATCTGGAAGGCAAGAAGCTCGGCGGCGCACAGGGCACGCCCACCACACGCCTCGTCAACGTGCTCGGTTCGATCAACAAGGTCGACATGACCAAGGTCGCAATCGAGAACATGGGCCCCAACCTGCAGGAGCCGATGCTGATCAAGGGCGATATTGACGGCGCGCTCGTCTTCAATATCACCAGCTGGTTCAACCTCATCAACAACCGCCAGGACCCGGCAAAGGACTATAACTGGCTATCCTTCGGCGATTATGGCCTGGATCTCTATGCCAACGGCATGATGGTGTCGCAGAAACTCGTCAAGGAAAACCCGAAGGCCGTGGAAGGACTGGTGCGCGCGGTCAACAAGGCCACCAGGGAAATCGCCGGCAATTCCAGGGCGGGCATCGAGGCCATCATGACTTATGACAATCTCGCCAAGGAAGAACTCGAATTGGCGCGCATGAAATTCTCCTACGAGAACCTGATCATCTCGCCTGAAGTCGACAGGCTCGGCCTCGGCGATGTCGATGACGCCCGCCTGGCCCGCTCGATCGATATCGTTGCCGAAGGCTACCAGCTACCGTCGAAGCCGAAGCCGGAGAATGTCTTCTCGCGTCAGTTCCTGCCGTCGTTGGCCGAGCGCAAGCTCGTCTACAAGATCGACTGATTGGCGGAAATACGCCTCCCTGGCCGGAAATGTCCGGCCAGGCTATGAAGAGAGGAAATTTCATGTCGCTAAATGTGCCGCTAGCAGCCCGGCCGGGAATGGTCACCAGCCCGCATCCCCTGGCAAGCGAAGCCGGCGCAGCGGTGCTGAGGCGCGGCGGCAACGCTATCGAGGCCGCCGTTGCGATCGCCGCGACACTTGCGGTGGTGATGCCGCATTTTTGCGGTCTGGGCGGCGATGCTGTATGGCTGGTTGCAGACAGACAAGGCCTCCGCCGGTCGTTTCTCGGGATAGGTCAGGCCGCGGCGGTCCTTCCTGATTATCATACGCCGATCCCGTTGCGTGGCTCCGCTTCCATGATCACAACCGCCTGCGCGGTGGATAGCTGGGGGCATGCCCTGACATTTGGGCAGCAGCATTGGCAAGGGCGCGAGCAGCTTTCAGATCTCCTGACGCCGGCTATCGCTTTTGCGGAAAACGGCTACCGGCCGAGTCACTCGCAAGATTTCTGGCTCGAATTCAGACGCGCCGAGATAGCCGGCTGGCCGGGTTTCGCGGCCGCATTTGATCATCCCGGGAGCAGGGGTATCTTCACGCAAAGTTCACTCGCTCAGACGCTTCGCCAGATCGCCGAGCATGGCCACCGCTCCTTCTATGAGGGAGAGTTGGCGGCACGCCTCGGAGAGGCGATGGCTTCGCTAGGGTCGCCGATCACTGCCACCGACTTGCGGCTTACCCGCACCCGCGATGCCGAACCCGTGTCACAGGACTATCGCGGCGTAACACTGCTCGCGCCGCCCCCGCCGACGCAGGGGGTTTCCACACTCGCAATCCTTGGCATTCTGTCCCGGCTGGATCTGGCGGCACTACCGTCGTCAAGCGCAGCGCGATACCATCTTTTGGTTGAAGCCGTGAAACAGGCGTTCCTCGATCGCGAACACATCGCCGATTCGGATTTTGTTGACGACAATACCCCCGGCCTTCTTGACCCGATGCGACTTGAGAAGAAAGCCCGGGCCATCGACCGCCAGCGGGCCCTCGAGTGGCCGCATCCTTACCAGCATGGCGACACGGTCTTCTTTGCGGCAACCGACGAGCAAGGACGCTGTGCAAGCGTGCTTCAGAGTACCTATTTCGACTGGGGCAGCGGCGTGGTCGTGGGCGATAGCGGAATCATCTGGCAGAACCGTGGCGCGGCGTTTTCAGTTGCGTCCGGCCATCCGAACGCCATCCGGCCAGGAAAGCGCCCGTTCTACACCCTGAACCCCGGCATCGCATTCAAGGATGGAGCGCCCCATATGCTTTACGGAACGCAAGGGGCTGATGGCCAGCCGCAGACATTGTCGCTGCTGCTCACCGGCCTGCTCGACTACGGCATGACGCCCACACAGGCTCTGGCCCAGCCTCGTTTTCTGCTTGGGCGCACCTTTTCCGACGTCCACAACAGCCTGAAGGTCGAGCAGTCGCTTGGCGGAAACATCATCCAGGAACTCGCTGCGCTCGGGCATGACGTCTTGTCGCTGCCGGCACTTTCGCCGATTTTCGGCCAGGCCGGTGTCATCTGCATCCAAGATGAAGGAAGGATTATTGGATCCCACGATCCGCGTGGGGAAGGCGTCGCTATTTGTGTTTCCACAAATTGAAAATCGGCAACGCGGTTTCCATGATGGAGCAACAGTTCGCAACATGGAGTCCTCCCAGCCGTCAAAGAGTATCAAACGGTTTTCCGGCCATCGGCGCGATTTTCGTGAACAGCAAATCCTGATCTTGCCACTGCTCTTCGAAACTTGCGATGGAGCGTGCGCTCCTCTCAGGGTCGAGTGCTCCCAACTCAGCCGAAATAGCTTCCACGAGGCTGATTCCGGGAATGATCGTGGTGTAAAAGGATGTGCTTTCCGCCGGCGCCAACAGAACGTAGTCGCCGTATTCCACCAACGCATCGACGGCGGCATCGGTAATGATACAGGTGGTTGCTCCCCTCGCCTTCGCCTGGCGCGCCGCCCTGATGGCAGAATTGTAGAGCCTCCAGAAGGTTACAATGACGACGACATCGCCTTCTTTGACGTCGCCCAACGCATTTGCGATCATCACGCCGTCTGTCGCAAGTTCCATACGATAGCCACACAGAGTCGCGTGGTGCGCGAGAATATTGGCGATTGATGCAAAACTGCCTGAGCCAAGCACGATGCGACGCCTTCCGCCTGCAATAACTTTTGCAACGTCGCGGACGGATTGCCTGTCCGTGCGTCTGCGCAACGCCGTCAACTGTTCAATCTGGCGGTTAAGTGCCGCGTCGAATGGCCGGTCGGCTCCGCTTTCCTGTTGATGAACAACACTGACTTCGGGTGCCGACAGCTTGCTCATGAAACGGGTTCGGATTTCCTGGCGCAAGTCCGGCCACCCCGAAAAACCAAGGCTTTGCGCTGTTCGAGTGATGGTCGCGACATTGACTTCGGCTTTCTTCGCAAGGTCAGCAGCAGATGCAAACGAGGCATGACGAGGATCATTGATGACGGCTTGCACCACTTCATGGGCTGCCGGCGTGAGAGAATATCTCTCGTCAAGATTGCGCAACCAGTCCTCCAGGGACTCTGCAAAAGTGTCTGCAGCGTTTTTTGCGTATTGCATTATCAAGTCATCCCGTGCAAAAAATATTGCGCGACAAAACAGCGCGCCTGCGATCCGCTATATGTGCGGGACGCGGTCATACCATATATCGGGGACCAAAAATGTATAATACTGCTGCAAGACTTGAGAGGCTGCCTGTCGGACGCTTCCAATACAAGCTACTGATGATGGGCGGTCTGGGCTACATGTTTGAAGCTTGGGACGCGGGCATTATTGCCTTCCTGCTTCCGGCCCTGCGTGCGCAGTGGCAGTTGACCAGCCTTCAGGTGGGCTATCTGGCAAGCAGTACCTATGTCGGCTTTCTGATTGGCGCGCTGATTGCCGGAGCGATCGGTGATCGTTACGGCCGCAAGAACGTCATGCTCTGGGCGCTGGTCCTGTTTTGCCTTGCAAGCCTTGCAGGCGCTGCGGTCAACGATTGGCATCAGTTCTTTGCGCTCCGTGTCATCGGCGGCATCGGCATGGGCGCCGAAGCTGCAATCATTGCGCCGTTCCTCTCGGAATTCGTTGGCGCCAAATATCGCGGCCGTTTTACCGCATCGCTTGCAGCATTCTTTTCGTTCGGTTTCGTGATCTCCGCAGTGCTGGGCTATCTCCTGGTGCCAACCTCGGATGACGGCTGGCGTTATGCCCTGATCGTAACGGCCATGCCGGTCGTGATCGTTTTGTGGTGGCGGCGGGGCCTAACGGAATCACCTCGTTGGCTGGAAAGCCAGGGCCGTCACGAAGAAGCACATGAAATCGTCACGGCGATCGAAAAGGATTATGCTTCACGTGGCGTGTCACTGCCGCCGGCGACCTACACTCCGCAGGTTGCCTCCACCCCCAACACATCGCTGATGGCAAACTTCAAGGCGTTGCTGTCGCCGCGCTTCCTGCGCATTACCATCATGACCTGGCTGCTCTGGGTATCGGTTACGTTCAGCATCTATGCATTCATGACATGGATTCCGAGCCTGCTCGTTGAGCGTGGCATGACGATGACTAAAAGCTTCTCGTTCTCGATCCTGATCTATGCCGCGCAGATTCCCGGCTACTTTACCGCCGCATGGCTCTGCGAAAAGATCGGTCGCCCATACACGATCGTCCTTTACATGGCGCTCGCCGCGATCTCGGCTCTGTCCTTGGCCTTTGCCACCGGTGACACGCAGGTCATCGCGCTTGCCATGACGCTCTCGTTCTTCATCAACGGCGTAGCCGCTGGCGAATATGCCTATACACCGGAAGTGTTCCCGACCCGCATCCGTGCAACTGGCGTCGGCACGGCATCTGCAATCGGCCGCATTGGCGGCATCGCCGCCCCGATCCTTGTCGGCGCCGTTTATCCGATCGGCGGATTTGCCGGAGTGTTCGGGATGACGACTGTGATCCTCTTTATTGGCGCATTGTCGGTTCTTGTTCTCGGCATTCCGACGAAGAACCGTTCGTTGGAAGAAATCGAAGCGGAAGAATTTGCCGCAAGTTCGAACTGAGCACGATCTTCCTGATCTCCATTACGGGAGCGGTGTTGGCCGCTCCCACGATTACAAAAGGATATCTGTGATGCAAACTGACCTGCACCTCTACGAGACGATGAAAAAAACAAATCAGCCGGAGCTCTTCTTCCAGGCTCTCGATTCGTTGCTGCAGCAAGAGGTCGGCCACATCCTGTTCACCTTGCTTGCTGTTGATGGCGGCGAGGTTGTGCGCATCTACTCTTCCGATACCGAACATTATCCCGTTTCCGGTCGCAAACCGATGACGGACACGCCTTGGGGCCGACATGTGATCGGTGAACAGAAAAACTTTCTGGCCAAGGACATGGACGGCCTGAAATGGGCGTTTTTCGATCACGAACTGATCGCCAGCCTTGGTGGCGGCACACAGATCAACGTTCCGGTCGTCTTCGATGGGACGTGCATCGGCACAATCAACCTGACGCACCGCGCAGGAAGTTATGACGAAACCCATGTCGCCCGCGTCGAGGCTCTTGCCCCATGGCTTGTTCCCTATTTTCTTCAGGCAGCACGTCAATCCTAACGCGCTGCCGCCTATCCCGCATTTCCAGACATTCGATTGAAAGCTTATACCAATGACAACAGTTCTCCTGAAAAATGCACGCGTGGTCGACGGATCGCAGGATAAGCCAACTGATTTGGTCGACATCCTGATCCGTGATGAGCTAATCGTCGAGCTCCGCAGCGGCGTGAGCGAAGGGGCCGATACGATCATCGATCTCGCTGGCAAAATCGTGATGCCCGGCCTGATCGACGGGCATGTACACGTCATTGCTACGAAGCTCGATCTCGGCGCCAATGCGGATCTGCCGAATTCGCTGGTGGCGCTACGTTCCGCCAACATCATGAAGGCGATGTTGATGCGCGGCTTTACCACGGTTCGCGATCTCGGCGGTGCAGACCACGGTCTCGTTGAGGCCCTGGAGGAAGGCACGATTATTGGCCCACGATTGATTATCTGTGGCAAGGCGCTGTCTCAGACTGGTGGTCACACCGACTATCGCGGCCGCTTCAACCGAAGATCTGTTGAACATTATCCCGACCAGCTCGGTGCGCTGGGCCGCATCTGCGACGGTGTTAGCGAAGTTCGCCGCGCCTCCCGCGAAGAAATCAAGGCTGGCGCACAGTTCATCAAGTTGATGGCAAATGGCGGCGTATCATCGCCAACCGACCCGATCGCCAACCTCGGCTTTTCTCGCGAAGAATTGCTCGCTGCAGTCGAGGAAGCTGAAAACGCTCAAACCTATGTCGCCGCCCATCTTTATACGGACGATGCCATCCGCCGCGCTATCGAATGCGGCGTAAAATCGATCGAGCACGGCAACCTGATCACGCCTGAAACAGCAAAACTGGCAAAAGAACGTGGTGCGTTCGTGGTTCCGACCAATATTGTCTACGATCGCCTGGCCAAGGATGGCGCTTCACTGGGTCTGCCACCGGTCTCGGTTGCGAAGATTGAAGATGTTCGCAGTGCCGGTTTCAACGCACTGAAGGTTCTGCATGAAGCAGGCGTGACGATGATCTACGGCACAGACCTGTTGGGTGAGATGCATGAACATCAATCCGAGGAATTCGTCCTGAGAGGCGAACATTTGCCGGCTGCTGACGTCATTCGCTCTGCCACCCTCGATGCTGCAAAGGCGCTCGGCTATGAAGGCAGGCTTGGGACCATTGCCGCCGGTGCCTTTGCCGATTTGATCGTGGTGGATGGCAACCCGTTGGAAGACCTGTCCCTTCTGACCGGCCAAGGCCGTCACATGCCCTTCATTATCAAGAGCGGTAAATTCGTCAAGAAATCCTGACTTAGCGTCGTTGCGCGCACAGTCAGCATTAGACACATCGCCGCCGGCTGGGGAAGAGCCGGCCGTGTTCTTCGCGGACGACGACTGGATGAAGATGTCCGGTCACGCGATCCCGTGCCGTTGGACGAGATGCTCTACTGCAAGATCGGCCGCCTGTCGCGTTTCGAAAACTGCTGTGGTGGTCGTAGTTCTGTCGTCGGCCATGGGTCAACCTCCAGTTCGCATGAGTACATGATCAAACGCCTGAAGAAGCGGGTAGTTTCGCTTTGGAGGTCTCAAACACGGCCAGCACTTGGATGCCGCCTCGGAAACTGATATGTTCCCGTTTCGTTTCCTCCAGTGACACTCAAGCGCCATGGATATCACCACCGTCTCAACCGTCAGGAAAATCATCCATGTGGATATGGATGCCTTCTACGCGTCGGTCGAGCAGCGCGACAATCCGGAGCTTCGTGGCAAACCCCTGGCTGTTGGCGGAGCGGCTGCCCGCGGCGTCGTTGCAGCAGCAAGCTACGAGGCGCGGGAGTTCGGCGTGCGCTCGGCCATGCCGTCAGTCACGGCGGCTCGAAAATGTCCGGATCTGATCTTCGTTAAGCCCAGGTTTGAAGTCTATCGCGCCGTCTCGCAGCAGATCCGTGAGATTTTTGCGGAGTACACGCCGATCATCGAACCTTTGTCGCTCGACGAGGCCTATCTCGACGTGACCGAAAATCTCAAAGACATGCCGATTGCCACTGACATCGCGCTGGAAATCCGCGCCAGGATTAAGGCGGTCACGGGGCTGAACGCTTCGGCTGGTATTTCCTATAACAAATTCCTCGCCAAGATGGCGTCGGATCTGAACAAGCCAAACGGCCAGGCGGTCATCACGCCAAAGAACGGTCCGGCGTTCGTCGAGCAGCTCGCCGTCAAGAAATTCCATGGCGTCGGCCCGGCTACGGCGGAAAAGATGCAACGGCTTGGTATCGAGACTGGCACGGATTTGAAGGCAAAGTCCTTACAGTTTCTGGTGGAGCATTTTGGGAAATCGGGCCCGTACTTCTATGGTATTGCCCGGGGCATCGATGACCGGCGGGTGCGGCCGGACCGGGTGCGTAAGTCGGTCGGTGCTGAAGATACATTTACCGCCGACATCAGCGATCTTGATCTCGCAACCAGCGAGCTCCGGCCGCTTGCCGAAAAGGTCTGGGCCTACTGCGAGGCCAAGGGCTTCAGCGGCAAGACGGTGACCGTGAAAATCAAATACTCCGACTTCACCCAGGCAACGCGGAGCAGGACGTCTGCTCTCCCCCATTCGGGCATCAAAGACATTTTCGATGCGGCCACCGCCTTGCTGGCTGGTGTCTATCCGTTCAAGCGCCCCGTCCGGCTCCTTGGTGTAACACTGTCGTCGCTCACCAATGAAAAGGAAGCCGAAAACGAGGAACAATCGCAGCTCGGCTTGGGCTTGTAGTCAAAGGAACCTGGAACGAATCCCGCAGTGAAGCCGAAATTCCGAGATTGTGGCCGATGTCGCTCGGGCCGAGCGACATCGATCTTTGTTTCAAGCTCCGATCGGAATCGGGTTATCGATGATACCTCGATTGAATGCTTCGAAAAGGCCGTGCTCTTCGCGCCTAGATTGTCACGTAGGGCTCTGATGGCATCGATGATTACTTCGGGGTCGTATGTGGCGAGCGCGACGAGGGTTTGCTCGATAAAATCGGGAAGTGGCATGGCGCGTGGGTCACCGCTTTTGTAGATCAGATCGGTGTCCACCCACGGCGGCGCGATTTCCTGCACCCGAACGCTGGTGTCGCGCAGTTGAAAACTGCTGCGACAGAGCAAAGGAATGAAGCGCTGCTTTGGTCGCCGAGTAGATCGCGTTACCTTTTCGGGCTTCCTCTCTTAGAATGAACGTAGCCCTCTTCATGAATGGCTTTTTATCTATCTCCCTCAGCGTGGTGCGCCACTCCATCTGCTCGCTCCTCAGTAACGCGACACCGAACATTGATAGCGATCAGCGGCAGGTGAATCCACCATCGACAGGCAGCGAAACGCCAGTAATCATTGAGGCTGCGTCGCTGAGCAAAAAGACGACGGGTGCGGCGATTTCCGCTTCGCTGGCCCACCGGCCGAGTGGCATCTGCTTCAGGAATGGCTCGGCCACATGCGGCTGGCTCCAGTGACCGGACGAGATCGGCGTCATGACGACGGTTGGATTGACGCTGTTGACGCGGATATTGTAGCGGCCGAGCTCCAGCGCCGAGCAGCGGGTAATGTTGTCGAGAGCTGCTTTGGACGAGCCGTAGGAAATGTGGCCCGGCAACGCCACAAGGGCTGCCTGGCTGGACACGTTGACGATGGCGCCGCCCTTGCCGAGCCTCACCATGGACTGGCTGGCATATTTCGTCACCAGCAGCGCACCACGCGCATTGATGGTGATGACCTTGTCGAAAATGGCGATATCCGTATCCATCGGCGTGGCGATCTCGCCACCGAAACCGCCGCAATTGACGACGCCCCATAGATCCAGTCCCTCCAGCGCGGCGCGGATTTCCTCGTCGCGGGCAAGATCGAACGCCAGTGTGCGGCAACCGGTTTCCTTCGCGATAGCCTCGAGCGCCTCCTGCGAACGCCCTGCCGCGATGACATCGGCATTGGCGCGCACGAGATGGCGCACCGTTTCGCCGCCAATACCGCCGCTGCCGCCCGTCACAAGGATCGTTCTGCCCTGAAAATCCGTCATTTCCCGTCTTCCTCCCTCATGGCGCCGAAGATTCCGCACCCTTCACAACGTTTCAATTGATCCGCACCAGTTCAGTTTCCTGCGGGTTCTTCATATCCCGCGACACTCTCTGCCCGTTCGCATCGAACAGATGGCAGGCGGCAGCCGGGAACGACACGGCTATGCGGTCGCCCGCGCGCGCCATGCGGCCAAGACTGTCTCTTATGGTGATCGTTTCCTCGCCCTCGCGGACATGGATGAAAGTATCGCTGCCGAGCAGTTCGACCATCGTCGCTTTCATCGAATAGGACTGTCCGCCCTGCCCGTCGCCGATTGCAATATGTTCGGGACGGATGCCGAGGGTCACGGTGTCGCCAGGTTCAAGCGGCCTTGAAACCGCAATATCGAGGGAGGGACCGGCGGCGAGAGACACAGTGGCGATGCCTTCTGCGACGGCGACAACGCGCGCTTTCAGAAGGTTCATGGCGGGCGAACCGATAAAACCCGCGACGAAAAGATTGGCGGGACGCTGGTAGAGCGCAAGCGGTGAGCCGATCTGCTCGATACGGCCGCCATTCATGACGACGATCTTGTCGGCAAGCGTCATCGCTTCCACCTGGTCGTGTGTGACATAGATCATCGTGCAGCCAAGTTCCGCCTTCAGCCGCGCGATTTCCACCCGCATGCCGACACGCAGGGCCGCATCGAGGTTGGAAAGCGGTTCATCGAGCAGGAACAGCTTCGGCTTGCGCGTCATCGCGCGGCCGATGGCGACACGCTGGCGCTGACCGCCGGACAATTCGCGCGGCTTGCGTTTCAGATAGCTCGAAAGCTTGAGTTTGCCGGCCGCCCGGCCCACCCGCTCGCCGATTTCAGCCGCTGGCGTCCGGGCGATTTCCAGCCCGAAGCCGATATTGCGGGCAACATTCATATGAGGATAAAGCGCATAGGACTGGAAAACCATGGCGACGCCGCGTTCGGGCGGCTCGGCATCACTCATATCCGCGCCATCCACCAGCACGCGGCCCGAACTGATCGGCTCCAGCCCGGCGATGATGCGCAGCAGCGTGGATTTTCCGCAGCCCGACGGGCCGACCAGCACGCAGAATTCGCCATCCTCTATGGTCAGCGACAATTCGGGAATGACCGTCAGGCTGCCGAAGGCCTTTGTGATTTTGTCGATCGAAAGCGTCGCCATGGGTCTAGCCTTTCACCGCGCCGGCAGTCAGGCCGCGCACGAAGGCGCGCTGCACCAGCACATAAAGAAGAATGAGGGGAAGCGCGATCAGCGTCAGCACCGCAAACAGCGCGCCGGGATTGGCCATGTAGAGACCGGAATATTGCATCGGCACGATGGTGAGCGTCTTCATCTCGCTTTTCGTCAGCACGATCAGCGCCAGGAAAAATTCGTTCCAGGTGACGATGAACTGCCAGATGGTGACGAAAACCAGCGCCGGGCGCACCAGCGGCAGCGCCACATGCCAGTAGGTCTGCCAGGCGTTGCAGCCATCCACCTTGGCCGCCTCGAACAGTTCACGCGGCGCGTCCTCCATGAAGGATTTCAGAATGACCATGGCGAAGGGCACGCCAAGGGCGGCATAGGGCAGTATGAGGCCGATATAGGTGTTCACCCAGCCGAAATTCTTCAGGAGAATGGCAAGCGGCAACACCATCGAGGCGAGCGGCACCATCAGCGTGGTCAGAAGCGTGGTGTAGAGGAACAGCGTGCCTTTGAGCCGAAGTATGGCGATGGAGAAGGCAAAAAGCGAGGATACGGCGACCACGATCGCCACCGTCGCGACGGTCACGATCAGGCTGTTCAGGAAGATGCCGCCGAGCGGATTGTCGCGGATGACGGTGATGAAATTGTCGAAGGTCACCGGCCATGTGAAGAGCGCGGCGTCGAAAGCCTGCGCCGGCGTTCTCAGCCCCACGGACAGCATATAGACCTGCGGGACCATCCAGATGCCGAGCACGATGAACAGCACCGCATGAACGAGAAGGCCGCGTGCGCGGTTGCGGGCAAAAGCCGTCATGACCGATCCTTTCCGGCAGGCGTCAGCCGCGCGCCCAGCGCCGCGATCTGCAGCAGCGAAAGGCCAAGCGCCACGACAAGAACAATCACGGAAAGCGCAGCACCGCTGCCGGTATCGCCCAGCACAAAGCTCTGCTTGAAGATGAAGGTGCCGAAAACCTCGCTTGCCCGGTTCGGGCCGCCCCCGGTCATCAGATGCACGATGGGAAAGGTCTGAAGGGTGCCGATGACGCCGAGAAGCAGCAACGACTTCGTGGCGGGCGCCAGCATGGGAACCACGACATGGGCGGCGAGTTTCAAACCCTTCGCGCCATCGATGCGCGCCGCATCCAGCACTTCAGAGGGCATGTTGGCGATGCCGGCGATATACATCAGCATGGAAAACCCGGTCCATTGCCAGATGTTGACGACGATGAGGGCATAGATCGCCGTTTTGGGATCGCCGATCGGCGAGGTCGACATGACGATGCCGGCATATTTCAGATATTCCTGCGCGATGCCGTAATAGGGCGCGTAAATCTGCACCCAGACAAGGCTGACCACCGAAACGGAAGTGACGACGGGCAGGAAGAACATGGTGCGGAAGAAACCGCGCAGCCGGTCCGTGTGCCGTTCGATGAACCAGGCGAGCACCCCGCCCACCAGCATCTGGACCGGAATGGTGATGACACCCCAGAGCGCCATGTTGCGCACGACGATCCAGAAGGTGGGGTCACCAAGAACCGTGGCGTAATTCGAAAATCCCGCAAAGCTGCGTGCCTCGCCGGAAGCCGCATAGAAGCTCTGTCCCGTCACCCAGAGGATTGGATAGGCAATGAAAACGACGAACAGCAGAACGGCAGGAAGGGCGAAGACATAAAGCATGGACGTCCTCGAAACTTTGCTGCGTTCAATTATAACAGGCCTAGCGCCGGCCCTTAAAACTTCTGCACGCATGGGTTCTCACCGATTGATAATCACGCCGCCATCAAACGAAACGGCATCGAAAGGTGTTGAAGCGCACCCGGGAGGTCTTGTCGTGGTCGATGCGCTTCAACCCGCCGGGCGCATTTGGCAGCGCCCGGCATCTTGAGGCCGCCTGTCACTTGGACGCGAGCGCTTTTTTGGTCGCCTCGTCCACCTTGGCCAGCGCAGCCTCGGCTTCGATGCTGCCGGCGGCGACGCCCGCCAGGGCGTTGTCCAGCGCCTCGGCCACGGCCGGCGAAGAAAAGCGCTGGTTTTCGGCCTTGGGCAGATCTGCCATGAACCGCGCCGACAATTGCTTGACGTGGTCGGTAATATCGCCCTTCGGCATATGGCCTTCGAAGGCCGGCAGATCGTTCAGGTCGTTCAGCGCCTCCTGCAGACCGACACCGTTGGTCAGTTCCGCAAGGAAGGTCCATGCGGCGTCATTCTTGCCGCCATTTTTCGTCAGGCCGTAACCGATGTCGATGCCGCCGACAGGTGGGCTTGCCTTGTTGCCCTCCTTGACGGGTGGCATGTAGAAAAAGTCGAACCCGTCCATGTTCTGTACATATTCGGAGAGCGGCGGCGGGAACTTGCTTTCCTGCATCCACCAGGAGCCAAGCGCCATCATGCCCACCTTGCCCTGTGCGAAGAGCTGCGCGCCGGTCGGATAGGCATGCGCGCCAAGCGCACCCTGCTGGAAGATGCCGTCATCGAAGAGGCCCTTCCACGCCTTCATGGCGGCCACCAGCTCCGGCGCGGTCCACGGCGTTTCACCCGCCTGCGCCTTGTCGACGATGCCAGGGGAAAACTGGTTGGCGAGCATCAGGAAGACGTTTTCGTTCTGCCAGCCGTCCGCAGCACCCTGAAACATCGGGATGAGGCCGTTATCGCTCAGCGTCTTGGCGGCAGCCTTCAGTTCCGCATAGGTCTTCGGCACAGCGATATTGTGTTTTTCGAAGAGCTTGCGGTTGTACCAGATGCAGAGAACCTGCGATTCCTGGGGAATGATGTAGAAATTCTTGTCGCCGGCGGGGTTGCCCATCAACATCTGTTTGCGGTTGACGGGGAAAATCTTCTCCTCCCACGTTGCACCCCATTGTTTGGCGGCGCGGTCGTTTACGGGCTCGAGATTATCGCGATATTGCTGTGTGAGGGACCCCGGCTGCAGGCCGATGATGTCAGGCAAACTCCCGGATGCCGCCGCCGCCTTCAGCGCCGTGATATATTCCGGCGAATAATTGTAATAGGTATAGTTCACCTTCACGTCTGGATGGGCCTTCTCGAAGGCCGCGATCGACTTCTTCATGGTGCTTTGCACGAACCATGACCATACGGTCACTTCTTTCTGCGCAGCACTCGCGACAGCAGCGGACAGAACGGCAGTCAGAACTGTCGTTGCAAGAAACAACGTCTTCCTCATCATATTCCTCCCTTTATTGTTTAAAGACGCATTGTTTAAAGATGCCGGCGGACCTGCCGCCCGATTTTGTCGCGGCCCTCCCCAGAGCCGCGTTCACTCGAAATCCCCGCAGCTATCAGGCCGCCTTGGCCGCCGCCGCTTTCAGCACGTCCTCGGTAATGACGCGGTCGTCCGCGAGCGGGCGTACCGGGGAAAGCCCCAGTGTCTGCAGCTCGCCGTGATAGGCGCGGACCGCCTCTTCCGGCTTCAGGGCGCCGTCGGCAACCGCACGCATCAGCACGATCAGATTGAGCGGAGCTTCAGCCAGATTGATCTTACGCCCGAACAGCGCGAGCCGCGCACCGTAACGCTCCGACTGCGCCACCAGCTCAAACGTATCGCGGGTGGTGCCCGCTCCGCCGCCAAGAACGCCGACGATCAGTTCGGAATCGAACGAGGCGAGTTCCTCCAGCGCCTTCGGCCCGTTATAGGGCATCTTGAGAAACAGCGGTCGCTCGGCACGCGGCACGCTCGCCAGTGACTTGATGATGTGGTCATTGACAAACTCGCCGGTCTGCTCGCGCGTAAGACCGATATCGACATTCGGGTTGAAGACCTCATAGAAATATTTGAAATTGTGCTTCGACGCTTCGGCGCGGAACTCGGCGAAAGCTTTCAGCGTGCATATGTCGCGGTCGAGATCATTGGTGAAGCACACCGAATAAAGGCAGAGATCGGTGCCCGAGGTCGGGTAGTTGGCGATGGCGCGGGCAAGGCCGGTATCGCGGAAGGGGACGGACGGCGACTGTGTATAGGTGCCATGCCGCACGCCACCCCAGCACATGCTTTCGAGATTGCCGCGAATGGCCGGTTTCACCTCGCTGCCGGAAAACGCGCCGCGCTCGTCCAGCAGATCGAGATTGGACTGCGACACCAGCATGATGTCGACCACATCCTGATCGATGATCTCCTCGATCTGGGCGATGAATTCCTGGCGGGTGCGACGGCGTGGCGGCTTGACGGAATAATCGAAACCGGTGGCGGAGACACCCGCGCCGACATCGCTGTCCTTCGCATCGGCAATGATAAAATCAGTCGGTTTGTAACGCCCTGCGCGAATATTCGCCAGTTTTCTGTCGAGTCTCGTGACCATCGTAGCCCTCAATGAATGTTGGAGTTCGGCTGCCAGCGCTTCGATTGCGACCGCAGACTTGTATTTATAAACGGCTACTTCTCATATTCTGTCAATAGCTATCTTTTTCTCTCTAAAGGAAGGTGTCTCGACCCATATTCTTGACCAAAGGATGAGATTAAAAGTTTCAAAAATTCGCGTTTTATAAAAATAAATCAATATTTTAAATTTCTCATCCAGACGCCTTCCAGCGCCTTTTCATGCCACATCAACAAAACATCAGTGCCACGATGACCCTCCAATCACACGCTTGAAATGTCTTTATTTTTGGCAAATTAGCGGTCAATACGCCGCCCAAGACGTTCGCATGCGCAAAACATGTGCTGCGCCGCTCTAAAAATGCGCTGCATTGCGCAAATTCTGGCAAAATAACATTTTCAGCGCAAAATCTCGTTGACGATTTGAGAGATAATGGTAGCAATTGACATCATCGCCGCGTGAGGAGGAGATACTCGGCTATGGGTGACGTTTTTACAGGCGACTGGGGGGAGCGTTATGTCGCGCTCGCCGATCCGCGCTCCGGCCCGATTGGAACATCGGCGCTTTCGCGGGCGGGGCTGTTCTTGTGCGGCATGTCCACCTGTGTCGATGCACGGGTCGACATGCACAATATGCAGCCGCTTCTTAATGCTCCAGCCGAAACGCCGGCGGGTCAATTCGCCGCCATGTTGCTGGCGCGCGCCGCAAAGGGTATCGGTGGCGAAGTACGCGCCGACTGGGGGGACGGTCCGCAATGGCTGCGCGACCATCTTGATGTTCGCTACGCGCTGGGCGGCACCGGTCCGCAAGCAGCCTGGGTGCTTTCGCGGCTCGGCGTCGCGTCTCTTGTGGCGCTGGAGGACCGCCACGAGCAGCAGCTTCGCCAGATCCCGCCCGGCGTTTTATTGGCCGAGGGCAATGCGCTCAAAACCGCGGCGGAAGTGACGCCGACAGAACGGCATATCCCTGAAATATTCATTTTCGAATTCACGGCGGGCAAGCCTATCGGTGCGCTCATCCCAAGTCGTTCGACACGCATCATCGTACGTTTTTGCGACCGCGGTATCCAGCATGATGCAGCATTCGAGGTGGTATCACGAAAGCGCGCCTCCACCGCCGCTGCCGGTCTTCTGTCCGGCCTTAACGACGAGGCCGCGGAAAATGTCAGTGCCGCCGCCCGCCATGTCTTTGCGCTCAGCCGCGACTGGATGGATGCGGGCTTGAAGACGGTGCATTTCGAGCTTGCCGGTTATGCTTCGCAGGACGCCGTAAGCGAGCTGCTCGATCACGCGACAGGTGCAATCAGTTCACTCGGCATGAGCCATTCGGAACTGCTGGCAATGGATGGCGCAGCCCAGCATCCGATGGAGGCGCTGATAGCTCTTGGGGACAGGCTGAATGTCGACCGCGTCTGCGTGCATGCCGACACCTGGGCCGCCGCTGTGACACGCAACGACCCCGACGAGGAGGAACTGGCGCTAATGGCCGGATGCGCCATTGCCAGCGCCCGGGCCGCCAATGGGGAACCGGCAAACGCGATCCGTACCGATGCGCTGGCGCAGTTCCACGCGTTACCCTTCGACAATCGTGTGCGGAAAGGCCGCTGGACCTTTGTTGCCTGCGCCTCGCCCTATGTTGAAAAGCCCGCCACCACGCTCGGCCTCGGCGACAGTTTCACGGCCGGGTGCCTTCTCGTTCTCGGCAATCCCGGCGTCGCGACCGTACCTGCCGCCCTCAAACAGGCCTGAAGGAAAATACGATGTTTCTCGAACGATTTCGTCTGGATGGAAAAACCGCCTTCATCACCGGCGGCGGACGCGGCATCGGCCTTGCGACGGCGCAAGCGCTGGCGGAAGCAGGCGCGCATGTCATCATTTCCGACATGAATGCCGAGGTGCTGGAGGCGGGTCTCTCGGAACTCAAGGCACAAGGCCATGCGGCGGATGCCATGCAGCTCAATGTAACGGATGCGAAGGCCGTCGCCGGGGCCGCGCGGGCCGCCAACGACCGCTTCGGCGCCGTCGATATCCTGATTGCCAACGCCGGCATCGCCTGGCCGGACACGCCGGGCGAAGAGATGAGCGACGAGGTCTGGTTGAAGGTGGTGGATGTCGATCTCAACGGCGCTTACTGGTCATGCCGTGAATTCGCCCGGCCGATGCTGGCGCGCGGACACGGTTCCATCGTCACCCTCGGTTCGATGTCCGGATTGATTTCCAACAAGCCGCAGCGGCAAGTGCATTACAACACGGCCAAGGCCGCCGTTCACCACATGACGCGCTGCCTCGCAGGCGAATGGGCTGAGCGCGGCGTTCGGGTCAATTGCGTTGCACCCACCTATGTCGACACCGTCATGTCGCGTGGCGGCTTTTCAGATGAAACCCTGATGCCGGTCTGGATGGAGATGACGCCGATGAAGCGCGTCGCAAGGCCCGATGAGATTGCCGCGCCGATCCTGTTTCTGGCGTCGGACGCCGCCAGCGCCATGACGGGCACAATCGTTGCGGTGGATTGCGGATACACGATTTGGTAGAGCTTGACGGACATTGGAGAGAATCGGCGCGTTTTTGCGGGCCGAAAACCGGGTGATTGCATGGAGTCTTCGAGCAAGCGTGTTGATATGGTTCCCGCCAAAAGACGGGCGCTCATTCTGGAGCACCTGCGCATCAATGGCGCGGCGGGCATTCAGGAGCTCGCGGATACGATCGGCGGATCGCAATCGACCGTGCGGCGTGATCTCGAGCATCTGGTGGAAAAAGGCTATCTCGAGCGCACCCACGGCGGTGCGCATCTGTTGCAGCCGATGCGTGCGACCTTCGAAAGGGAGATGACGGTCAATGCGGCGCTTCAGCACGCGGAAAAGGTTGCGATCGGCCGCGAGGCGGCGGAGCGGCTCAGTGCCGGCGACAGCGTCATCTTCGACAGCTCCTCGACGGTGATGGAGGCGGTGCGGGCCGCCGCCGAACGCGACCTTCCGTTGACGGTGGTGACCAACAGTCTGCAGATTGCCGATTTCGCAGCCGACATCAAATCCTGGCGCACCATCCTGCCGGGCGGCACGGTGCGGCCAGGGCACCGCCACCTGGCAGGCGAGCCGGGGGAAAGCTTCATCAAAACGCTGCATGCCGATATCTGCATGACGGGGGCTTCGGCGGTTACCGGCACGCTGCTGACGGAGACTTCGCTGGAAGTGGCTTCGCTCAAGCGTGCCATGATCGCCGCGGCCCGCAGGACCGTGCTTCTCGTCGACAGCTCGAAATTCGCGGCGCCCGGTTTCTGCACGCTTTCGGATATTTCGCAGATAGATGAGGTCATCACCGATAACGGCATTTCGCAGGATGCGATGACTTCGCTCAAAGCGACGGAGTGCAAGGTGACGCTGGTTTCGCCAGCTGCCCCTGCGCCACTGACCTGACGAACCGCCATTTCCATCGCCAAATTCACTGTGCTGCCTCGGCGTTCGTCGACTCCGGTTGCGAATGTGCGTTTTGACGTGCGGCAAACAGATGAAGCGAGCGCATGGCCCGCCGGAGCTCCTCGTCCGCCGCAAGCCGGCGATATTCAGCATAAAGCGTCTCATATTTTTCGGAATGGCGCAGGTTCGGCACAAATTCGCGAAGGCTGCGCGCACCGAGCCTTTCTGCGCCTTCGGCAAAAGAGCCAACGATCCCGGCCGCCACCGCCGCATGGATTGCCGCGCCAAGCGCCGTCGGGTTCTCCACATCAGGAACCTCGATCGTGCGTCCGAACACATCCGCCATCGTCTGCACCAGAAACGGGTTGCTGCGAGCCAGACCGCTCGTCATGACGATACGACTGATCGGCACGCCTCCCGCTATCGCCATGTCCAAAATGGATCGCGTGCCGAAACAAAGTGCCTCGATCAGCGCCCGGTAAATTCCGGCCGCGGTCGATTTCAGGCTGAGGCCCACCAGCAATCCCGACAGCATGGAGTCGGCCAGCGGAATACGGTTTCCCGCAAACCAGTCGAGCGCGAGCACACCGCCCCCGCCCACGCTGACCGCCTGTGCCGCCTCATTGTGCAGGGCGAAGTTACGGGAAAGGTCGTCATCGCGCGGAAAGGTTTTCACATACCAGGCCAGCATATCGCCGAACGCCGCCTGCCCCGCCTCGTAACACCACAGATCCGGCAGGGCGGCACCGAAGGCCGCCCCTTCGAGACCTTGTGGCAGACCGCGTCCCTCGCCGTCCAGAATGAGAAAACCGGCAGAGGTTCCGAGCGCGCCGACAAAAACACCGGGACCGACGGCGCCGACCGCAGGCAGAACGACATGGCTGTCGATAACCGAAACCGCAACGACGGCGTCGCCTTTAATTCCGGTGCGGCGACGCCACTCCGGCGTCAGGGAACCGGCCGGGCTACCGACCTGAAGCGGTTTCGAAAGGCGCTCCGCAAGTCCCGGCACCACGTCTTCCGGATAGCCGGTGTCCCGGGAGAACTGCGCCTTGTAGGAGGCGAAGTCGAGACTTCGCGCCTCATTGCCGGTAAGCTGCCAGACCAGCCAGTCTCCGGCCTCGATGAAGCGCCCGGTTTCGGCCCACAATGCGGGTGCTTCAGCGCGCATTTGCGCCGCCTTGGCAAGCATCCATTCGCCGGAGAGCTTTCCGCCGAAGTTTCCAAGGTAATCACCGCCCAAGGCATTGATCGCATCGGCATGAGCCTGTGCCGAGTGTTTCCAGAGCTTCACATAGGCATGTGGTTCATCCGGATAAAGCGCTGAAAGCGCCGTACCGTCGGCGCGTGCGGGCATGGGGGAAGACGCGGTGAAATCGATACCGATTCCCGCAACGTTGCGGCCGTTGCCGAGCGCCGACAGAATTATCTCGGCGGCCTCCGTGTAATCGTCTGCGACCTGAAGGACGAAATTGGCCGGAAGGCTTCGACCGCGCAGCAAATGCGTCAGAATGCCGTTGCGATACGGATGGACATGGTGACCTTCCTGCGCGCCCGTGCGGGCATTGACGAGAATGCCGCGCGCCGATTCCGAGCCGAAATCCATGCCGATCATATAGGTATCGGTCATGATCTCACGCCCCCCGGCGACTGCTGGCAAATATGGTGTGAGCATAATTCAGGGGCATGGGATCTCGCAATTGGGTGAGACTGAAACACTGTCGTTCTTCACGTTGTCGGGCTGGCAGCGGCATGGGCGCGCCGGCCCGGCGGATCGAGATCGGCAGCAGCCATGGCGCCGGTCATGATCGCCACGGCATCGGACATGGTGATGTCTCGCGGATTGACGACGGCCGCCCGCCTACCGAGCCTGTGGATGTGGATACGGTCGGCGATTTCAAACACATGCGGCATGTTGTGACTGATAAGCACGATCGACAGGCCCTTGTCGCGAATGCCGAGGATCATGTCGAGAACCTTGCGGGATTCCTTGACACCAAGAGCTGCGGTCGGCTCGTCGAGAATGACGACGCGCCCACCGAACGCGCAGGCACGGGCAACGGCAATACCCTGCCGCTGCCCGCCGGACAGCGTTTCGACGCTCTGGTGAATGTCCTGCACTGTCATCAAACCGAGGTTCGACAGGTGTCGCCGCGCTTCAGTCGCCATGCGGGGGCGGTCCAGCAGGCGAAAGACCGAACCGCCGATGCCGGACACACGCATTTCGCGCCCGAGGAAAAGATTGTCGGCGATGGACAGCGCCGGCGAAAGGGCAAGGTTCTGAAACACCGTTTCGATGCCGGCGGAGCGCGCATCCATCGGCGTTCTGAAATCGACACGTTTGCCTTCCAGCCGGATTTCGCCGCTGTCGGGGATAATCGCGCCGGCAAGCGCCTTGATGAGCGTGGATTTTCCGGCGCCGTTGTCACCGATCACGGCAAGAATTTCGCCGCGACGCAATTCGAAGTCCGCCCCGTTGAGGGCAACGACATTGCCGTACCGTTTGGTCAGCCCGCGACCTTCGAGCGCAAGTTCGCCTGTCATGCCGAAACTCTCCGGAGCCACTGGTCGACGCCGACGGCTGCCACGATCAGAATGCCGACAGCGAATTCCTGCCACAGCGCATCGAGGCCCGCGAGCGCGAGACCGTTTCTAAAGACCCCCACGATCAGCGCGCCGATCAGCGTGCCAATGATGGTGCCGCGTCCGCCGAACAGCGAAGTTCCGCCGATCACCGTCGCGGTGATCGAATCCAGATTGGCAGTCGATCCGGAGGTCGGGCTAATTGCGCCGACCCGGCCGATCAACGCCCAGGCGCCGATGGCGGAGATGAGACCCGCACAGGCATATACCGCCAGCAGCACGCGACGCGTATCGATGCCCGCAAGCGTCGCCGCATCCGGGTCATCCCCGGTCGCATAGACATGGCGGCCGAAGGCGGTGCGGTTCAGCACATACCAGGCGAGAGCGGCAAGAGCCAGCATTAGCACGGTTCCGAGCGTGATGCGTGCGCCGCCAAACTGGATTGCAGCCCCCATCCACTGCAGGATTGGCGCGGCCTCCGCCACTTCCTGGCTGCGGATGGTCTGGCTGCCGGAGTACCAGAGGTTCAGCGCCCCAAAGACGCTCCAGCTCCCAAGGGTGACAATGAAAGGTGGAAGACGCACATAGGTTATGAGAAACCCGTTGATGAGGCCGCACCCCAGCCCGCCGCCAAGCCCGATAAGGAAGGCGAGTTCCGGTGGCAACCCGGCTGTAATGGCAAGGCGGCCCATGAGCGTCGAAGTCAATACCATGATGGCGCCGACGGACAGGTCGATGCCCGCGGTCAGGATCACCAGCGTCTGGGCGATGCCGATAATGCCGATGATGGTGACCTGCTGAAGGATGAGCGAAAGATTGAAAGGCTGAAAGAACCGTGAGCCCACGATGATGGAAAACACCCCGATGCTGGCTGCCAGAACAATGAACGGCACCACCGTTGGATTGCCATGCAGGAAACGTTGCAGCCTGCGAAGCGGACTGGTGTCCTGATCCTCGAACGCGGCATGGGATGTTTCGTTTCCTATCGAACCGGCCTCAAAGCCTTCCGGACTAGTCGAAGCATGGTTGCTGGGTTCAGTCATCGAGATACACCCTTCGCAGGTCTGCGGCTTCAGCCCGGATACAGGATCGGCTGCCAGAAAATGCGACGCACGGATTAAACATGTTGGAGCGCCTTTTTCACATCCGCAAGGACGTGCGGCGTTCTGTTACGGCAAATTTTTAAAGGCGTGACCAGACGGTGTCTATTCGGAAACCCGGACCTGGCCAGAAGTGACGCCCCGCGGTTTAAATAGGACGGGGCGTCAAAGGCTGCTCAGCCCCAGCAGGCCTTCAGCGCTTCATCGGAGGTGATCGAGTCAACGCCGGCAACCGGCTTGTCGGTGACGAGCGTGACGCCAGTGTTGAAGAACGGCAGGCCGGGGCTGGCCTCGGGCTTCTTGCCGGATTTCACATATTCCACGATCGCCTCCACTCCCAGCGACGCCATCTTGAGCGGATATTGCATCGACGTTGCACCGATCACGCCCGCCTTCACGTTTTTTACGCCAGGGCAACCACCATCCACCGAGGTGATTATGACGGAGTCCTGCTTGCCGGTCGCCTTCAACGCTTCATAAGCGCCGGCCGCGGTCGGCTCGTTGATGGTGTAGACCACATTCAGATCGCTGTCTTTCTGGAGAAGCGTTTCCATGCCGGTGCGGCCGCCCTCTTCAGATCCCTGCCCCCACTGGTGGCCGACGATGCGCTTGTCGTCTTCATCCAGATAACGCGTCACGTCCTTGGGATCGATGCCGAAACCCTTCATGAAGCCCTGATCGCGGGCAACATCCACTGTCGGCTGGTTTTCAAGCGCATCGATAAAGGCGACCTTGGCCTTGGAAGCATCGCCGACCGTTTTGGCGGCCCAGGAGCCGATCAGTTCACCCGCCTTGAAATTGTCGGTCGCAAAGGTCGCATCGGCGGCATCGGCGGGTTCCAGCGGCGTATCGAGCGCGATGACGAGGATACCCGCCTTACGAGCCTGCTCCACCACCGGCACCACCGCCTTGGTGTCGCTCGCCACCATCAGAATGCCTTTTGCACCGGCAGAGATCAGGTTTTCGACGGCAGCTACCTGGCTTTCATTATCGCCGTCGAACTTGCCGGCGAAACTCTGGATCTTCACACCACCCAGTTCCTTGGCCTTCAAGGTTGCGCCTTCGCGGATCTTGGCAAAAAACGGATTGGCTTCGGTTTTTGTGATAACGCCGATAAGGATGTCTTCAGCCTGCGCGTTCAAGGGAATGAAGGCGAGACTTACCCCCAAGGCGAGCGCTGTGGCACCGAGACGTCCGGACATGGCAAAACTGCCCGCAGACGCGGGTCTTTCAAAAAACTTCATTTGAAATCCTCCCAGATTACCAAGCGCCCCTCCCATCCGGAGGACGTAATCCGTCTTGGCGCGATTATTACTGATCTCAATTATGCATACTGTCAACATTATCTAATTACCATTTTGTATTTTTTTTTACATATATGAGGAACAATATTGGGAATTTCGGATTATATGGGGATTTTCTACCAAATGTTGGTAAGCAGTCTCGTCAGGCACGCGGCCGCATGCCAGACACTCAAAGACGTTGTGAGGAACGGGAACCGGCAATGGCAAGCACAACCTCCGGACAAGGATCTACCCCTCGCGAATGGCAGGGCGATCTCAACGCGATCAAGGCAAGCGCCGCGCTGCTGTCGCTCGTCGGTTCGGGTCGCGCCCGTTCGCGGAGTGCGCTGACCGAACTTTCCGGTCTCTCGCGGGCGACCGTACACCAGAAACTCGCAGGCCTGATCGATGCGGGGTTGATCCGCGAGACCGAGGAAACGCTTCCGAGTGGCGGACGCCCGACACGCGCCCTCGACCTCAACCGCGACTTTGCTGTCGTCCTCTCCGTCGACATTGGCGAGCAGCATATCCGCGTCGCCGTCACCGACCTGCAACCGCGCATCCTCACGGAAATCGCGGAAACGTTCGATATTCTGCGCGGCCCTGCTGTGGTTCTGAACTGGATCGAAGAGCAGTTCGAGGCGCTTCTGTCGAGGATTGGCAAAACAACCGGCGACGTGCTGGGCATCGGCATAGGCCTGCCTGCCCCTGTAGACTACGCCAACGGTCGGGTCGTCGGTCCTTCCGTGATGGTCGGATGGGACAATTTCGAAATCAGGCAACATCTTGAAGAAAGATTTGGCGTTCCAGTCTACGCCGAGAACGACGTGAACCTTCTGGCGTTGAGCGACCATCGGCAGCGACGGACAAACGTCAGCGAGATGGTTTTCGTCAAGGTCGGGACGGGCATCGGCAGCGGCATCATTACGGAAGGCCGCCTTTATCGTGGCGCGCAAGGTGCCGCAGGCGATATCGGCCATATCCAGTTCGCGCGCGAACCCGCACCACTCTGCCGCTGCGGCAAGATCGGCTGCGTCGAGGCACGCGCGGCCGGATGGGCAATCGCACGCGAATTGCGGAAAGAGGGCATCGAGGCGCACACCGCCCGTGACGTGACCCGACTGGTCGAGCTGGGCCAGCCGCTTGCCATACACCTCGTCAGGGAATCCGGTCGCATTCTCGGCGAGGTCATGACGAGCCTCGTGAGCATTCTCAACCCGCAGATGATCGTCATCGGCGGCACACTTGCGATCGTCAACGACCACCTTCTGGCCGGCATACGCGAGCTGGTCTACAAACGCTCGCTTCCGCTGGCAACCAGAGAACTGGAGCTGGTGATCTCGCCCCCGGATCCGGACGCAGGCATCATGGGCGCCGCTATTCTCGTGGTCGAGGAACAGATGAAGGCGCAGAACGTCGAAACGGTGATTTTGCGCCATAGTGCGCACCCGGCGCTCAAGTGAACGAGAAAGCGTGCGTTGTCACGCGTTGGACAACGGTGGCTCACACAGCAGGACTTGCTCGATTGGCCTGCGCCGGGAAACCGGTACCGAAAAACTCTCGACCATGTGACCAAAGCCGATCAGCGTGATTATGACGTGCGTTTCCCCCAAGCCAAGAAGACGGCGCATGCTACGGTCCTCTTCCATTGTCGCACTCCAGTTCAGCATGCAGGCGCCAAGACCTTCCGCATGAAGCCCAAGTGCAAGCGTCATGGCAAACATGCCGCCATCCACCCACCCCTGGTTTCTCTCGCCGATCGTGTTCCAGTTCCTGAGATCGACCGTGACGACGAAAACCCCGCCGAGCTGGTCTCCGAAACCGCGATTGCCCTGATGATGCGAAAGCACCCGCTGGACCGAATCCCTTTCCGTAAACGCGAGAACTTTGGTCGTCTGTCGGTTACAGCTTGAGGGCGACTGCATAGCCGCCGCAACTGCCCGCCCAATTTTATCCGGCTCTACAGGCCTCAATCGGTCATACTGACGAATGCTGTGGCGCGCGTGCATGAACGCCATGAAGTCGCATGCTGCCGCGGCACGGATAGTGTGCGCCGAAACAACTTCACTTCCTGCGGCGCAAGGAGAGGACGTAATGTTTAATGCCAGCAGATCATCGAAAAGCATTTGCGCCTCCAGAACATCAGCGCCGTTTGCTGTGTTATAGGCCACATAAGCTGCCAGCACGCCAAGCCCGTTATCCGTCGCAGCATCGGGACCATAGCTTTCGATGTAGCGGGAGACTTCCTCCGCCAGCAAACGCACCTTGTCGATCCCGAAACCTGCACGGGGGTCACTGAGCGACAGGCCATATTCCAGCATATGGGACAAGAGCCTGATATGAGCCTCGAGATTCTGACGCTCGCGGGGACCGTCAATGAAGCTGGAGGCCCTGTACCTGCGAAAATCATAAACGAAATTCCGCACAAGCGTGACGAAGCTTTGCAAACGCGACAAAGTTCCGACGCTGCCCGGCGCGATCCTGGTGACTGGCATCTGGGCCTCCATGGAAGAGTTCACTCTTGATGTGGAAAACCATCGCCACGCTCTCTTCCGCTGTCAAATGACGCGAAAACGTCAAAAAAGCCTTATTTCGCGACTTCGTGCGGCCAATATTTAATCAAACGCTAGAAATGCATCTGTTTTATGCACCAATACCTATCCAAAAGAATAGGAAACTTGCTCTATAGCTACCCATACTACCCACCCAAAAGAGCGAAGACCCTATTCGCCAAAGCCCTTCCGTCCGACGGCAAGCCGATGCACCGTAAGACATCGGGCCAAGCGGTCCAGCGCTCGGCTTTTCAATGCGCCGGATACGCAACTTTCAAGGCTTGAGTTTTACCGCGCATAAGCGGGCCGTCGCGGCACCTGAAGGAGGTATCGGAGAATGCCTGACAATATCGTCCATGTTCGTGTCGTGTCCCCAATTGTCACGAGAGGCTTTCGCAAGCTGGGGGATCTCAAGGCACTGGAATATCCGGGCATCAGCCTCTCCCATGCCGAAATAGCCACAGGGCCCGGCTCGATCGAAAGCGAGTTCGAGGCGGCGATTTCGGTCCCGGGCACGCTGCTTGAAGTCATACGGGCTGAACGTGAAGGCGTCGACGCGGTCATCATAGACTGCATGGGTGACCCCGGCCTGCGTCCGGCCCGCGAGGTTTCCGGAATGCTGGTCCTCGGCCCATGTCAAACCGGCATGCATGTTGCGTCGATGCTGGGACACAAGTTTTCGGTGATCACAGTCATGCGCCGCCTGATACCGTCCTTTGAAAATACCGCCGCGCTTTGTGGCCTTTCCAGCAAGCTGGCATCTGTGCGCAGTGTCGACATTCCTGTGCTCGATCTTGAGGCAGACCTTTCCGCCACCGCCCGCCGTCTGGTGGAGGAAGGCAGGAAGGCTGTTGAGGAAGATGGCGCGGAAGCCTTGATCTTCGGTTGCACCGGTCTGATGGGATGTGCCGCGGGACTTCGCGACGGGCTGCTGGAAAAGGGCATCGATGTTCCGGTCATCGACCCCATCCCGACGGCAGTTTCGATGGCCGCCGGCCTTGTGCGGGCCGGCCTTACGCAAAGCCGGACGACCTATCCTGCTCCACCTCAAAAGGAATTGCTGGGTTATGACGAACTGCGCGGCGCAATGCTGCCGCAGGCGGCGGAATAAGCACCAAGGAGTGAGGCAGGGCAGATGACAGCAACGGCAATAAAAACAGCATCCACAAAAAAACAGGGGATATCAGCGGCCACGGCCCAACGACGGGGTTTCACCAATGGTTCGGGCTTCTGGCTGCTGGTTTTGCCTGCATTGCTGTTCTTCATCGTGTTTTTCGTCGTGCCGACAGCCTCGCTGTTCGGCCTAGCCTTCAACAAATCCGTGGCAGGCGTCATTACACTTTCCAGCGACATCACTTTCGATAATTTCGTTCGTATTTTCAGCCGTTCCATTTATTACGAGTCGATCCTGCGTTCGGCCGGTATTTCGACGGTGGTGGCGCTCGTTTGTCTCGTGTTCGGTTATCCGCTGGCCTATGTCATCGCCAAGACGGTCAATCCCGGCCGCAATACGCTACTGATGATCCTTGTCTTATCATCGATGCAGCTCGATATGGTCATTCGGCTTTATGGTTTGATGGTGCTGCTGGGCGACAACGGCCTCGTCAACGGCATGCTTTTACGCCTCGGCTTCATTTCGGAGCCGCTGCCGCTGATGTATAATATCTTCGGCGTCATTGTCGGGCTGGTGCAAATCACCTTGCCTTTCATGATCCTCTCGCTGATCGGCATCATCAAATCCATTCACCCCTCGCTGGAAGAAGCGGCCAGATCCCTCGGCGCCTCCCGCACCAAAGCGTTTTTCTCCGTCGTGCTGCCCTTGTCGATGCCCGGTATTCTGGCGGGTACGCTCCTCGTCTTCGCTCTCGCCATTTCATCCTATGTCGTGCCGGCGCTGATGGGCGGCTGGAAGGTCATGGTCATGCCAATCCATATCTATCAGCAGGTCGCGGAAACCGGGCGCTGGCAGTTCGGAGCATCGATCGCGGTCGTGCTCTTCGTCACCAGCCTGATGGCGATCGCCGTTTACCACCGCGCCGCCATGCGCCGCACAGGAGGACGTAGCTGATGCGCGAAGAGACTTCCATTCCGCTCGTCTTCAAACTTCTATCGGCACTGACGCTCACCATCCTTTTGACACCGGTCGTCATTGTCATCCTGTCCGGTCTCAACTCCGGCGACTATCTCACCTTTCCACCGCAGGGTTTCTCGCTACGCTGGGTCTACGCCTTTCTGACCTCGCCGACCTTCCTTTCTGCCTATGGCGTCTCCTTTCTTGTAGCTGGCGTCTCGACCGCCATCTCCACCGTGCTCGGCACCATGGCGGCGTTATTCCTGACGCGTTCGACCAGCATCGTCGTTGGGCCGTTGCGTGCCTTTTTCATGATGCCAATCGTGCTGCCTGGTGTGGTGCTTGGCCTCGCACTTTATGTTTTCTATGTCACAAACGGCATCGGACTTGCTCGCAGCATGGCCGGGCTGGTGATCGGCCACGTTATCGTCACCTGCCCCTTCGTCATCGCCACGGTTACGGCGGCCCTGGTGGGTTTCGATCGCAGCCTGGAAGAGGCTGCCCGCTCGCTCGGCGCCTCGCCTTTCACCGCGTTCCGGCTGGTGACGTTAAAGATCATTTCTCCAGCCATCTCGGCTGGTACGATCTTCGCGTTCATCATTTCCTTCGGGCAGTTCGAGGTAACACTGTTTCTCTCCACGCCGAACCTGCAAACGCTGCCGATGGCGATGTATGTGGCGCTACGCTACGCCTTCGAACCGACTGCAGCCGCCGCAGGCATCTTCGCCATCATTCTCGTCGTCGTCTCGATGGTGGCAACATCCAAGCTCGTCAATCTGAAACGCATTTTCGGCGGCTGAAACCGTCGGGGATATGACCGTATCCATAAGTTCGAACAACAAGGGGAACATGGACATGACCGTAAAGACATTCGATCCCAACCGCCGCAAGCTTCTGAAGCTCGGTGCGGCGGCGGCAACCCTGCCGCTCTTCAACATCAACCACGCCTTCTCCCAGGATGTGACCTACGATGGCTCCGTCTTCGATGCCGGCGGTGCGGTACTGCGCATCGGCGAATGGGGCGGCCCGTGGGGTGAGCTGGTGCACAAGTATCTGCTGACCGACTTCGCGAAAGATTTCAATTGCAAGATCGAGTACGATTCCACCTGGCCGTGGTTTCCGAAATTCGTCGCCAACGGTCCGAAAAAACCACCACTCGACATCACCAACTGGAACCTGCCGGAGATGTTCAAGACGGCGGGCGCTGGTGATTTCTTCCACACCATTGATGAAATCCTGCCAAATGTTCCGAATGGCAAGAACCTCTGGCCTTTCGCCACGTCGAACGGCGTCGGCGTTACCTGGGCTTTCAACCAGTATGTGCACGCCTACCGCACAGACCTCGTCAACCCGCCGCCGTCGAGCTTCAAGGATATGTGGAAGCCGGAATTTGCGGGCAAGCGCGGCACCTACATCACCTCCAACACGCTGCAGATGGACTTTTTCCTGGTTGCCTGCTCGCTGTTCGGCAAGGATCAGTACGATCTGAAGGCCGGTTACGCGGCGATGAAGGAGTTGATGCCCGCAAAGATTTCCGACTTCACCGGCAACATGCAGACACTGATGGATCGCGGTGAAGTCGTGATGGCGGTGCAGAGCGATGCCGAACCGATGCAGGCGCGCGACAAGGGTGCTCCGTTCGCCGTCATGTACTGGAAGGAGCTTCAGCCGATCCTCACCCAGACCTACACAGTCAGCCGCTATTCGGAGCCAACCCAGAAGAAGCTCGCCTATGCGCTGCTGAACCGGGCGCTGGAGCCCTCCTTCATGACCAACATGGGCAGAGAATTCTACCTTCGCCCCACCGTCTCCAATGCCGTCCTGCCGGACAATCTCGTCAAGGCAGACATCGTCAACAGTGCCGACGCCATCAAGAATTTCTGGTTGCCGGACTGGAAGGCCTATCTCGAAAACGAGGACGAAATCGTCGAGACCGTAAACGAGATTTTCGCGGGCTGATACCGAAACAGACGGGGCGGCCGGAAAGGCCGTCCGTCAGGCAGATATGAAGGATAATCGAATACGATGTCGGATATTCAACTCAAAAATCTCGTCAAGTCCTATGGCGAAAACGTCGCGGTCGCCGGTATCGATCTGCATATCGAACAGGGCGAGTTCTTTTCGCTGCTGGGACCATCCGGCTGCGGCAAGTCCACCACGCTGCGCATGATTGCAGGTTTCATCCGGCCAACCTCGGGTCAGATATTGATCGGCTCGGACGACGTGACATTCCTTCCTCCGGAAAAGCGCGATATCGGCATCGTCTTCCAGAATTACGCAATTTTCCCGCACATGAACGTCGCGGAAAACATCGCCTTCGGGCTAAAGCTCAGGAAAAAATCACCTGCTGAAATTGACAAGGCGGTCGGCTTTGCGTTGCGACAGGTGGGCCTCATCGGTTATGAAAACCGCTATCAGCGCCAACTATCTGGCGGTGAGCAACAACGCGTCGCACTTGCCCGCGTGCTGGTCACGCAACCGCGTATCCTGCTTCTGGACGAACCGCTGTCGGCCCTAGACAAGGCACTGCGCGAAGAAATGAAATACTGGATCAAGGAGCTGCAAAAAACGCTCGGCATCACGACCGTCTACGTTACCCACGATCAGGACGAGGCGCTGACCATGTCGGACAGGATAGGCGTGATGCAGAAAGCGCGCGTTGAGCAAGTCGGCACACCGCAGGAGATTTACGAGCGGCCAAAAACCCTGTTCGTCACGACATTCATCGGTCAGTCCAACGTCATCGATGCCACAGTGAAGGGCCGCGACGGCGATCGTCTGTCAGTCGGTTTCGGCGAAAGCACGGCACTGACGCGTCTGCCTGCGGAGAACCTCGCCGCCGGTTCACCGGTCAAGCTGGTGGTGCGGCCGGAAAACGTCATCATCTGTGACCCCGGCACCGGCCTTCCGGCCACCGTGGTCTCTGAGACCTACCAGGGCGCGCTTGTGCGCTACCGCCTTTCCGTCAGCGGCCAGGAAATCGTCGCAGAGCGGCAGAACCAGTCCCATGTCGCGAGGCTGTTGCCGGGTCAGGCGATCGGCGTCAGATGGGACCCGGAAAGATCGGAGGTGCTGTTGGCCTGACGGCCCGGCGCTTCGAAACCAGAAACCGAACGAAACAAAGGCGTGCGTGGAGGAACCTCCGCGGCGACGGGTTTCCTTTGCCAGTGACAGGAGAAAGACATGCGTATAGGCATTGACGTTGGCGGCACGAATACGGACGCCGCCCTTATGGACGGCGCGGCGGTACTTGGCGCCTGCAAAAGCCCGACGACCGCCGATGTTGGTTCGGGCATCGTGGCCGTGCTCAAGAAGCTGCTTGGCATGACCGGCGTTTCGGTGTCGCAAATCCAGGCGGTGATGATCGGCACCACTCATTTCACCAACGCCGTGGTAGAGCGTAAGCGGCTTCTAGAAGTGGCAGCCATCCGCCTCGGCCTGCCCGCTACCAAGGGCTTGCCACCGCTTACCGACTGGCCGAAGGATCTTGCCGATACGCTCGGTCGCCACACCTTTATGTTGCGCGGCGGCCACGAATTTGATGGTCGCACCATCGCACCGCTCGATGAAGCGGGCCTGCTGGACGTTGCCCGCACGGTGCGCGAACGCGGGCTGAGGACGGCCGCCATTACGTCCGTCTTTTCGCCGGTCACGCCCGAGATGGAATTGCGCGCTGCCGAAATCCTCAAGAACGAGGTTCCAGACATTTCCGTTTCCCTCAGCCACGAAATCGGCCGTGTCGGTTTTCTCGAGCGCGAGAACGCCTCGATCATGAATGCTTCGCTGGCGGAATTGTCCAGAAAGGTTGTCTCGTCCTTCCGAGAAGCATTGAAGGAACTGGACATCAAGGCCCCCTTTTTCATCAGCCAGAACGACGGAACATTGATGTCGCCCGATTATGTCGAGCGTTATCCCGTGCTGACCTTCGCCTCCGGCCCCACCAACTCCATGCGCGGCGCGGCGATGCTGGCAGGCGTTAAGGAAGCGATGGTGGTCGATATTGGCGGCACCACTTCGGATGTCGGCATGCTGGTGCACGGCTTCCCGCGCGAATCCGCCGTCGCTGTCGATATCGGCGGAGTGCGCACCAATTTCCGCATGCCGGACGTGCTGGCCATCGGACTTGGCGGCGGTTCGCTGGTGCGTGACTATGGCGAGCGTATCGGTCCGGATTCCGTGGGCTACGAAATCACCACCAAGGCGCTGGTCTTTGGCGGCGATACGCTGACGACAACGGATATCGTGGTGGCAGCAGGACTGGAAGATATCGGCGACCGTTCCCGCGTCGCGCATATTCCCGCAAAGATCATCGAAGCCGCGCTCGACACGATGCACCGCATGGTCGATGAGGCGGTGGATCGTATGAAAACCAGCGCTGAGCCTTTGCCTGTCATCCTCGTCGGTGGCGGCTCCATTCTTGTCTCGCGTGATCTGCCCTCCGCCTCGAAGGTCCTGCGGCCGGAAAACGCTTCCGTCGCCAATGCCATCGGCGCAGCCATAGCGCAGGTCGGCGGCGAGGTGGACCGCATCTTCTCACTGGAAGGCACCTCGCGCGATGCGGTGCTGGCAGACGCGAAAGCGGAAGCATCAGACCGCGCGGTCAGGGCGGGTGCCAATCCAGCGTCGGTCAAGATCATGGATATCGAGGAGGTGCCGCTCGCCTATCTGCCTGGAAGCGCCACCCGCATCCGGATCAAGGCAGTCGGCGATCTGGTGATTGGTTGAGGGCACCGCGATGAAACTCACACGCGAACATTTAGCTGATCTTGCCGTCGGGGCCGCGTTTCTCGGTACGGGCGGGGGCGGCGACCCCTATGTCGGACGCATGATGGTGCAGCAATGCCTGGAGGAAGGCTGCGAGGTCGAACTGATCGACCCCAGGGATCTTTCCGATGATTGCCTTGTCATACCCACCGCGATGATGGGTGCGCCGACCGTTCTGGTGGAAAAAATCCCCTCCGGCGAAGAGGCCGTCGCTTCTCTGCGGCGGCTGGAAAAGCGCCTCGGCAAAAAGGCGTCCTACACCATGCCGATCGAGATCGGCGGCATCAACTCCACCATCCCGCTTGTTGTCGGTGCGAGGCTTGGGCTGCCCATCGTCGATGCTGACGGCATGGGCCGCGCCTTCCCTTTTCTCGAAATGGAAACCTTCGGCGTTTACGGCGTCTCCGGATCTCCGATGGCGGTCAGCAACGAATGGGGCGACTGCGCGCTGATCGAAGCAGTCGACAACCGGCAAATGGAATGGCTGTCACGTGCGGTTGCCATCCGCATGGGCGGCTGCGCCTATATCGCCGAATATGCGATGAGCGGCGCGGAGGTGAAACGCACCGCCATTCCCAACACGCTGACGCTCGCAATCCGCATCGGGGAGGTGCTGCGCAAGGCGCATGACGAGCATCGCAACCCCATCGAAGCCCTGCTCGGCTTCCTGCCATCCACGCTCTATCGATACGGGCGCATCATCTTCAGGGGCAAGATCACCGATGTGATGCGCGAGACAAAGGCCGGCTTCACCATCGGGCGTGCCCGCATCGACGGCCTTGCGCCATTCTCCTCGCAGATGGAGATCGAAATCCAGAACGAGAACCTGATCGCGAGACAGGACGGCAAGGTGAGAGCCATCGTGCCAGACCTGATATCGATCATGAACACCGAGACGGCCGAGCCGATCACCAGCGAAAACCTGCGTTATGGCCAGCGCGTCACGGTCGTCGCGGTTTCCGTTCCGGAAATCATGCGAACGCCAGAGGCGCTCGAGGTTTTCGGACCTGCCTGCTTCGGCCTGAAGGAACCCTTTACCTCCATTGAGGAGATTGACTGACATGGCGATCATTACCGATCAGGACATAGACGATCTGGCCGTAGGAGCCGCAGTGCTGGGCACCGGCGGCGGTGGCGATCCCTATATCGGCAAGCTTCTGGCCAAGGCGGCAATCGAGAAATACGGCCCCGTCGATCTGCTGTCACTCGAAGACGTACCGGATGGTGCCGCCGTCGTCGCCTGTGGCGCCATGGGCGCACCAACCATTCTCATCGAGAAGATTCCCTCCGGTGACGAAGGTGATATGGCGCTGGAAACCTATGAAGATCATACCGGCATCAACGTCGATGCGATCATCCCCTTCGAGGCGGGCGGCATCAACTCCATGGTGCCGATCATCCTTGCTGCCAAAAAACGCGTTCCGGTCATAGATGCCGACGGCATGGGCCGCGCCTTTCCGCAGCTCGAAATGGAGACCTTCAACGTCTACGGTGTGCCTGCAAGCCCCGTCGCCGTAGCGGACGAACGTGGCAACCGCGTGCTGATCGAGACCGAGGACGCCGCCAAGGCCGAATGGCTGGCTCGCGGCGTGACGATCCGCATGGGTGGACAGGCCTATATCGTCAATTACGGCATGGAGGGCCGGACGGCGAAGAGGGTTTCCGTTCCCGCCACCATGTCACTCGCTATCGGCATAGGCCGCACGCTGCGGGAAGCGGCCGCAGGGCACCACAATCCTGTCGAAGCCCTGATTTCGTTTTTCTCCGGTACACATTACGGCCATGCGGAAATTATCACGTCGGGCAAGGTTTCCGATGTCGCCCGCAAGGAGCAGAACGGCTGGTCCGTGGGGATTGCCACCATCGAACCCTTCGATCCATCGAAACCAAAAGTCAAAATCCGTATCCAGAACGAGAATCTGGTGGCGGAGGAGGAATCTGGCCGCGTTCTTGCGATTGTGCCCGACCTCATAACCATTCTAGACATCGACACAGCCGAAGCTATCACCACCGAGAGATTGCGTTACGGACAGCGGGTGAACGTACTTGCCGTACGGGTGCCGCCTATCATGCGCACGCCAGAGGCTCTGGCCGTCTTCGGCCCTGGTGCATTCGGCCTGACGCAACCCTACCAGCCACTCGGCTCTTGACGAATGACCGGCATCGGGCGCTGATACTATCCCGCCCTTTCCGAACGACATTCCGGCAAGGGCGGGTCGTTCAGTGGCGAAAGAGAACCAATGCCGAGCCGTGTCTTGCGTGAAAAGCCGTCGCATGCCGTAAGAACGTTTACCGGAGCAGGATTGCGGTTCAGCCCTCCGCGCATGCTTTTTTCAGGTATCGAGAGACCTTATCTGCTTTCGAAACTGGCAGCAGGGCTCGCAAGGCAGATTGTGGTCCTGCGGGCACCACCCGGCTTTGGCAAGACCGCCATGATGAAAGCAGCCTATGAGCGTCTGGTGGACGGCACGCTGATCCTGCCTGGTTTGCATGAGACGGCAGTTTCCCATTGTTCCTGGCTCAACGCTTCCGGCATTGCATCACCTGAGCGCTTCGTCAGCGAATTGCTTCAGTCGCTTGGCCTCGCCACTATGACAGACAAGCAAGATGCCCTGATGAACGTGATGGAATCCATCGCACGGCGTGACGGTCTCACCATTCTCTTCATCGACAACATTGACGAAATCGGTGACGCCGACCAACACCGGCTGTTGGAACGGCTCATCCTTTCCGCACCAGACAAGCTGCGTATCGCATTTTCATCCTCCTCTCCTGCGAAACTGCCGCTTGCGCGGTTGAAGGCCCGCGGCGTGTTGGCGGAACTGACTGCCCGGGACCTCGAATTCGGGCGATCAGAACTCAGGCGACTTCTGTCGCGTGGTGCAATGCCGGCACTTGTCGATCCGCTGATGGAGATCACCCGCGGCTGGCCAGCACTGGCGCAACTCGCAGCCGGCATCATTGCCGGAAACCCGGCAGAAGAGGAGCGTCGCGTGCTTCTTGCCGGCACACACGCCGACCTGACCGATTACGTGCGCGAAACCGTCATCAACCGGCTTTCGCCGGCGCTTCTGTCGATGCTGCGCCGCTTGTCACCGTTTCTTCAGTTTCGCCTCGATCTGGCGTCCGATCTCGGTTTGGGCGAGCTGCCGGAAGATGATCTGGCGATGCTGGGGGCCATGCATCCGATCATAGAAAATGGGCACAACGGCTGGCTATCCCTGCATCCGGTGCTTCGCATCTGCCTGGAGCGGGACACTGCCTTCGTTTCGGAGGAAGACAAAAAGACGCTTCATCGGCAAGCCGCTGTCTGGTTCGCAACACGTGCTCATCTGGAACGCGCGGTTTCGCACGCGGTCCAGAGCGGTGATTTCCATATGGCGGAAGAGATCATCGGAAAGGCTGGCGGCGTCGATATTTTCCTAAGGGCGGGTCATCAGGTACTGGAGCATCTGATCGACAACTTTCCGCCGGAAATCCTGCATGCCTCCCCGGGCCTGATGGTCTGCTACGCCGTGGTGCTGTCAAAGCGCGGAAATGCGGCGGCGGGGCGCGAGCGGCTCGACATCCTGAAAAATAACGGCGAATGGTCGGCTGCCGCGCTTGCCGCCGTCGACAGGAGCGTCCTCGACCATATCGACAGCCTGATCGACGTTTACGAGGACCGGCGGATGAGCGCCAACGAGGCGCAACGGCTGGAACGGGCAGCAGCCGCCTTGCCGCCGCATGCGACATGGGAGTTGGCGTGGCTCTTCAACCACCTCTGCATCATTTACACCCGCACGGGCGAACTGGAGCAGGCACGCCGGGCAGCGTTGAAGGCTCTCGGATATTATCGAGAGGAAAAAACGCCATATGCGCAAGTCTTTATGCTCATCCACCTCGGTCTCGTCAGCACTCTGACGGGCGAATTTTCCGCGGCCCTGCAATTTTGCCGGGAGGCAGAAGACCTGGTGGAACGGGTGCACTGGACCGACCGGAACCTGCTCGCCATCGTGCGCCTCGCAACAGCCGATGTGCTTTATCAGCAGGGTGCAGTGCTTCACGTCGAACAAACCTTGACGGAATGCGTAGAGCCACTGATCCGTGGAGAAAGCTGGGTGGAGTTGTTCACACGCCTCTTCTGGCTACTGGCCCGCAGCCGTCTTCAGGTCAGCGGCTTTGATGCAGCCGCTGCCGCACTGGACAAGGCCGAAGAAGTCGCAGTGGAGCGTAGCCTGCCCCGGCTGAAGACTGCGGCTGCCATTATGCGCATCGACCTGCTCGTCCGCGCTGGTATGCTGGAATCCGCAACACAGGCGGTGGAACGTGTGGAAACACTGAAACGGGCGGGCGGCCCCGACAACTGGACCTGGCGGGAAGTCTATGATTACGACGTCGCCGCCGCCCGGCTGGCGCTTGCACAGGGACAGGCGCCACAGGCGCTACAAATACTCGAAGCCCTGATCTTTTCGGCCAAGACCGCAGGCCGCGCTTATCACCGCATGTTGGCCGAAGTCATGGCGGTGCAGGCGTCCTGGAAGGCCGGCCGACAACATCAGTCCCTTGCCTATCTGCAATCAGCCATCGCCCTTGCCCGCGCTCACGAAGCGACGCAACTCTTTACGGATGAAGGGCATGATTTTGCCACCACGTTGCGCGCTATCGTGCGCCGTTTCGGGCTGAAGGTATTCAGCCCGAACGCAGTAGAATTCATGAGCCGTATCGTCGGACACGGCCTTGGGCGGCAGCCGCGTACAACCCCTCCACTGCGTCGTGCGGAAGCTAGCGTCGCGCAGGCAGCCGGTCTCCTGAGCGGTCGCGAAATCACGGTCCTGAAACTTCTGTCCGAAGGGCGCAGCAACAAGGAAATGGCGCGCGATCTCGGCCTTTCGGAAGCGACCGTAAAATTCCACCTGAAGAACATTTACGCAAAGCTTGGCGTCAGCCGGCGCGGCATGGCAGTCTCTGTCAGCAAACAGTTGAAGTTAACCGAACGCTAGTGATAACTGGAGCGTGCCAAAGTGTTGGTGGTCGTATGGTGAGTTGAACTGTCGCCCATGCGCCGCCGGCAAAACCGGGCTTTCTTCGGTCGCCTCGCACATAGGGCCACTCTGGATGACTTCTTCGCCGAGTGCGGCTCGTGTCTTGTCGAAACCGCCAACCCGTGAGAGCAATTCATCATTGACGGCTGTCAGCCAGTTCACGTCGCGTATAGTGTCCATCCTGTCTCGTATGGCCAATCCGAAACGGGCGCCATCCTCATAAAGCAGCCCGGGAAACCTGCGAAACAGAGGATAGGCTTTTGCCGTTGCGCCTGACGCATAGGAATAGAAAAAGAGTGACAGACCCGATACGGCGTTAGAAGACCCGCAGATCGCGGCAGGCGTCAGCGAAAAAACGGATCACACCATCCGGATCGCGCGACAGCGCCGATAGCCTCGTCTGGCACATGAGGTGTCCATTTCCGCCACGATAGCTGGCACCGGGAAGAAGGGCAGTAAAGTAGCCGTGAACCGGATCGGTCGAACGCAACGCCTGTTTTGTCATATACCTTATATAGAAACTCGTCGTTTCCCTCTCGTCGTAATATTCACCCTGCGACAGGTATTCCTCAATCTGTTTTCCTGCTGAAATGCATTAAATGATAATAAATTGGTATTGCCCTCTACGAGATCGTAGTAACGCAGTGCCAAGCCGAGCATAGGTTGGCGTATTTGACGCGTTTCTCCGTCGCCAAAATAGAACCCGGACGTCAGTCCAAACAGCAATTGGATGACACTGCCGGGCGGCAATCCAATTTCATCCAGTTTTTCGAGTTCACCCCGCTCCTCAAGGATCGCCATCGTGGTGATGAGTCGCTTAAGTTCACGAGGCTGAGCAACCTTAACGTTCACCATCGTCAAATCGACGTGTCCACCATATGAATGGAAGAAGAAGTTTGCTGCGTCGAACGCCAAAGGCAATGACGAGGCCGAGGAGATCAGGCGGCTGAAGAAGGAATCAAAAAATCCTAGCAGGTATCACTTATCTGATGGAGGTTGAGTCGACGATGCTCCCTCAGATCTGATAAGTCTTACAGTCTGGATCAAACCCGCTGGAAGGCCGTTGACAAGTTCGATACTGCCGCCGAAGCGCTCGATGATTTCCTTGGCGATGGCAAGACCGAGCCCCACGCCCGGGGTTGACTTGCGCCGAGCGAGGTCGACCCGGAAGAAGGGCTCGAAAACCCGCCCGATCAGTTCCTGCGGAATGCCGGGGCCTTCATCCCTGATCGTCACGACGATTTCGCGAACATCTCCGGTCAGATCGATATGCGCCTTTTTGCCATGGGTGACGGCATTCAGGATGAGGTTGCGCAAGGCTCTCTTGAGCGCGAGCGGTGCGGCCTTGATGGTCATGGCGGCTTCCGGCTCGGTGAAGTCGAGAGCACCGGCGTGACCGAGATCGGAAATATTGCTGACGATTTCACTGAGAAGCGTGCCGAGGTCGATCGTCTTGGCGCTGTCCTGGCTGACCTCTTCGCGCACCAGCAGGATGGCGCTGTCGGCAATGGCGTCCAGTTCTTCGAGATCCGCCAGCCATTTGGCCCGTTCTTCGTCGTTCTCGATGAATTCCGCCCTGAGGCGCATGCGGGTCATCGGGGTTCTAAGATCGTGGCCAGCTGCAGCGACGAGGCGCATGCGGCTCTCCATCGCCGCCTTCAGGCGGCTGGCGAGTTCGTTCAGCGCCCGCGCGGTTGCGCGGATTTCGCCGGGTCCGGTTTCCGGCAGGTGCGGCAGCGAACCGTCAGGCCCGATGCTGGCGGCGGCATTTTCCAGCATGTCGAGCGGGCGGGTGATCTTGCTGGCCGCAAAGATCGAAACCGCGGCGCTACCAAGAATGATCAGCCCAATCCACATGCCGAAAATCTTCCAGCCGCCCGGCGGCGGACCCATATGTGGAATTTCCGCGACCAGCCATCCGCCTTTTTCGATCGCGATCGCCGCCATGGGGGCAGGATTTCCCGGTGAGCGGATAACCATTGCGGTGCGCGGCTCTCCAACCCGGGCCAGCGCCTTTTCCAGAAATTCCGAAAGCATCCCGTCGAGATCGCCTTCCGGCGGTTTCTGCTCGATCTGGAAATAACCGGGCTGCCGCAGCGAGGGGTCGCGCTCGGCCATGGTGACGGCAAAGGCAAGGCTGCGGGCCAGCGGCTCGATGGTGGCGTCGGGCGGCGGCGGCTGCAATGTCCGGTCGGCCACAACAGTCGCAAGCGCGATGACCGCGATGATGGAGATAATCAGCAGGGCGGCGATGCGGTTCCTGAGAGAGCTCATCGCTGCACCGGCAGGGTTCTGACCTGAACCGTCATCTGATAGCCGCCATTGCGCACGGTCTTGAAGATCGGCGTCGGGGTGCCCGCGTCCAGCTTCTTGCGCAACCGGCTCATGAGTACGTCGATGGAACGGTCGAAGGGTCCCCGGTCCTTGCCCTGCGTGAGATCGAGAAGCTGATCGCGGGAAAGAAGCCGGCCGGGCCTGTCGAGGAACACTTTCAGCAGATCGAATTCCGCTCCCGTCAACTCGATTTTCTCACCGCCGGCGCGGATGACGGAGCGCTGCTCCGGATCGGCAGTGAAATCCGCAAAACCATAAGCGGCGGATGAGGGGCGCTTCGCTTCCTGAGGCATCGCACGGCGCAGCACGGCCTTGATGCGCGCCGTCAGTTCGCGCGGATTGAAGGGTTTGCCGAGATAGTCGTCGGCACCGATTTCCAGCCCGACGATCCGGTCCACGTCTTCCTTCAGCGCAGTCAGGAGAATGACAGGCGTGCGCGGCCGGCGACCCTGCAGGTCGCGGCAGATATCGAGGCCGGAACCATCGGGCAGCATCACGTCGAGTACGATGAGATCGGGATCGGAGCTGGCGATGCGTTCCACGAACTCGCGCCTGTCGGCGGCCATAGAGACGCGAAAACCCTGCGAACTGAGATATTTCGCGAGCAATGTGCGTATTTCCGGATCGTCGTCAACGATCAATATATGTGTCACCGAAACCATCGTCATATCGTCCAACCTTTTGATGCCACTATACATAAGCGACGCAAGGAAACGGCGGATTTTTGCAACGAAAGCTTTCTGGGGCCACTCTGGCAACATTCGGTTACAAATCGGCAGTCTGGGCAGGAATACCGGAAACATTCGGACCAAAGCCGGAAACGTGACACTCCTATCGTCCTTTCACGTTGGAAAACGGAAGGAAGGTAAGATGAGACACTCGCTACTGGCCACCGCCGTCATCGCGACAGCTATTCTCGGCGCGTCAGCCGCCGCCCATGCCGCGGAGCAGAATGGGCCTTCACCGCAGGCAGCGGAACAGGCCGCGCCGCCACCCGCCAATTCTGATCTCGGCCCGAATCTTGGCCCGGATCGTGGTCCAGATCAGCGGTCGATGCCGCCACATATGCGCAGAATGCCGGGGCCTGACGTGCTCGGGCTGGCGACGAAGCTTTCGGCGGCTGAAATCTATCTCGGCGTCACGCCGGAACAGCTCGGCCCGTGGCGCGCCTATACCACGGCGCTGATCGATCTCGTTTCCCCCGGTCCGGAGCAAAATCCGCCGTCGCCGGTGCCGGACGAAAGCAAGGCCAGACCTGAGCCGCGTCTTGCCGGCGAGGAACTGGCAGGCATCATCGCGCAGAAGGCGGAAAAGGCGAAAGCCCTGCAGGACGCCGTTGCGGCGCTCAAACCAAGGCTTTCGCCGCAGCAGGTGCTGAAGTTTGCGGAACTCGACCGCGCCCTGATGCCGCCTCCGCCTCCCGGCCCGCGCCATGGACCCGGAGAGCGAGGCCGCTTTGCGCCTGCGCATGGCGATATGCGGCCGCCTGTTCCCGAGACGGAACAGGGCTGAGCCAGGTCTTTGAAGTTTCCTCCTTTAATCTGCCCCCCAGTAAAGGAGGAAATCAGCCGGGAACGGCTGGAGCCGGGGGATCGCTCGCCTGCGGTCCCCCGCGTGATTTTTTAGAGCAGGAAGATGATGATGAGATATTTCTATCTGGTGCTGGCAACGGCTTTCGGTTTGAGCTTCGCCTGGTCGGTCGCTGTGGCCAAAGACAAGCCGGTGCAGCAGCCGGCAGCAAAATCCCGGCAGGAAGAGCAGCGCCGCCAGCCCGTCTGCGCGAAGGATCAGCGCGAAAAGACGGGCGCCAAGCGTCTTCGCAGCACCTGCCGCAAGGCTGGCGCGGGAAAATCCGCTGCCGCCTATGAATGGATCGAAGCCGACAGGGGTTTCATTCTTGTGAAACACGACATGAGGCCGGTTTCTTCTTTCGAATGAACCGGCCGGACAGGACCTCAAAGATGAAAACGGCACGCAAGGCAGGCGCATTGCTGGCGATTGTTGTTCTCGCTGTGGGCGGCTACTGGCTATCCTCGCAATATACGCGCGCCGCCGCACCCGGCTACATCACCTCGCCGGTGACGCGCGGCGATATCGAGCAGACGGTTCTGGCGACGGGAACGCTGAAACCCGTTCGCCTCGTCGCCGTCGGCGCGCAGGCCTCCGGCCGCATCACCGCCGTCAAGGTCGCGCTCGGAGAGACGGTAAGAGCGGGCGATCTGATCGCCGAGATCGATTCCGTTACCCAGACGAACAGCCTGCGCACGGCGCAGGCCGCCCTTGCGAATGTGAAGGCGCAGCGGGTGGAAAAGCAGGCGACGCTTGTTCTCAACCGCCAGAGCCTTGTCCGCCAGCAGGAAATGGTGTCGAAAAACGCCGCCTCCCGCGCCGATTTCGAAAGCGCCACCGCAGCGCTCGCCGTCACCGAGGCGCAGATCGAAGCGATTGAAGCCCAGATCGAGGAAGCGCAGGTCGCGGTGGAAACGGCCGAGGCCAATCTTGGCTATACGAAGATCACCGCCCCAATCGAAGGCACGGTTCTGTCGATTGTCAGCCAGGAGGGGCAGACCGTCAACGCCACACAATCCGCCCCGACCATCGTCATTCTCGGCCAGCTTGACCGGATGACGGTGCGCACGGAAATTTCCGAGGCGGATGTGACGCGGGTGACGCCCGACCTGCCAGTCTATTTCACGGTGCTTGGCGAGCCGCAGCAACGATACGACGCGACCCTTGCCTCGATAGAGCCGGCGCCTGAATCGGTGCGCAGCGATTCCAGCTTCAGTTCCTCCACCTCTTCCTCATCCACCTCATCCTCGTCCAGCACGTCGTCATCAGAGGCGATCTACTATAATGGCGTGTTCGAAGTGCCGAACCCGGACGGCAAGCTTCGCACCTATATGACGGCGGAGGTCCATATCGTACTCGGTGAAGCGAAGGATGTGCTGACCGTTCCCGCCGCCGCCTTTGGCAGCATGGATGGGAACGGTGACTATGCCGTGCGCGTGGCCGGAGCCGACGGCAAGATTTCCGAGCGTAAAGTGAAAATCGGATTGAACAACAAGGTCACGGCGGAAGTGCGCTCCGGCCTTGCCGAGAACGAGCGCGTGGTGACCGGCGAGCTTTCGACTGACACCACCGCCAGCGCCATGCCGGGGCCGGGCGGCCCGCCGATGGGGTTTTGACCATGGCTGAACCTCTGATTTCGCTTAAATCCGTGCGGCGGGATTATCCATCCGGCGAAGGCACGATCAGCGTGCTGAAGAACATCGACCTCACCATCGAGGCCGGTGAGATGGTGGCGATTGTCGGCGCATCCGGTTCGGGCAAGTCGACGCTGATGAACATCCTCGGCTGCCTCGACCGGCCGACATCGGGCATCTACAGCATCAGGGGGCAGGAAACGGGTAATCTTGATGCCGACCAGCTTTCGGCGCTGCGGCGCGAAAATCTCGGTTTTATCTTCCAGCGTTACCATCTGCTTGCCGAGCTGACGGCGCTCGGTAATGTTGAAATTCCGGCGATCTATGCCGGAAAGACACAAAGCGATCGCAGGAGCAATGCCGCGAGGCTGCTTGGCCGTCTCGGTATGGCGGAACGCGTCGATCACCGTCCCGGCCAGCTTTCCGGCGGCCAGCAGCAGCGTGTTTCCATCGCCCGCGCTTTGATGAACGATGCCGAGGTCATTCTTGCGGACGAGCCGACCGGCGCGCTGGATAGCGCCAGCGGCGATGAGGTTCTGCGTATTCTCGACGAGCTACATGCCGAAGGCCGCACCGTCATCATCGTTACCCATGACATGTCGATTGCGAGACGCGCCGGGCGGATCATCGAGATCAGCGACGGCGCCATCATTTCCGACCGCAGGGCGGATGCAACGCCCGTGGCGCAGGCGGAAGTCAAACCCGCTGCCGTTTCCGGCGGGTCTTCCGGTCTCGCGGGTGTCGTTTCCTCGCTGCGGGAGGCGTTGCGCATGGCGCTTCTGTCGATGCGGGCGCACAAGCTGCGCACCTTCCTGACCATGCTCGGCATCATCATCGGCATCGCCTCGGTCATTAGCGTCGTGGCGCTGGGGCAAGGGTCGCAGCAGCGGGTGCTGCAAAATATCTCCAGCCTCGGCACCAATACGCTGGAAATCTTCGCGGGCAAGGATTTCGGCGACATAAGGTCGGGCAAGATCACCACCCTGGTCGTCTCCGACGCCGAGGCACTCGCCCAGCAATCCTATGTCGCGGCGGTGACGCCGACGGTATCGACCTCCAGTACGGTGCGTTTCGGCGCGAAGGAGGCGAATGCGCTGGTGAACGGCGTCAGCGAGCGTTATTTCGTCGCCAAGGGCACGAAGCTGTCGCAGGGGCGCCTCTTCGATGGCGGAAGCGTCGCGCAGAAAGCCCAGGACGTGGTGATCGACGAGAATACCCGCAAATCGCTGTTTGCGGATTTCGACGGCAGCCCTATCGGTCAGGTCATTCTCATCGGCAAGGTGCCGGCCCGCATCGTCGGTATCACGCAGGCGCAGCAGGGCGGTTTCGGTTCAAGCCAGAATCTGTCGCTTTATCTGCCCTATACCGCCGTCCAGTCGCGCTTTCTCGGCAGCCTGTCGCTGCGCAGCATCACGGTGCAGGTG
>RCUT01000053.1_pt1 | contig 69834 bp, 68 predicted proteins | sample 2166171 | NCBI WGS metagenome assembly RCUT01 (sample SAMN09932757, study PRJNA488358) | compost metagenome | isolation source: compost soil in 4-hydroxybenzoic | place: Germany: Experimental Botanical Garden | reverse complement strand
TTCAGGGCCGATATAGCTCAGTTGGTAGAGCAGCGCATTCGTAATGCGAAGGTCGTAGGTTCGACTCCTATTATCGGCACCATCTCAACTTCCCCAAACGTCCGTATTCATCTATAAACACCATGATTTATAAATATTTTACTGATTTTTAATCCGTCATTGTCCGTAACCATCCAGTAAAATCCGAAGCTGAATGTGTATAGGATTGTGTATATGTTCCTGTTCGGTCCTGGATTCCTATACACATGCCTTTAAACGATATGCAGATTCGCCGCGCTAAGCCTGAAGCTAAAGCCTATACACTTGGAGATGGGCAAGGCTTGTCATTGCTTATAGAACCTAATGGAAGCAAGAGCTGGCGGTTCCGCTATCGCTATGCCGGTGAAGCCCAAAATGATCAGACCGCTCAGTGCCAGAAGCGGATGTAAAAGTACCTGTACAGTAGTGGTTGAAAAGATGGCAGGAATGACGGAGAAATATGCCAATATTTTTGAAGTTTAAATGGATTGAGGAGCAAGAAGTGGGATCGTCTGAAACAGTAAAGAAAATCGGTATGCTGGCCGTTGTAGTTAGCTTGGCCGCAGGATGCGCGCCGTTACACCCTTCCGGCTGTCATAAGACCACGGCAACGGGTAATTGCAGTTCAGGACGCTGGGATGACCAGGATGAATGGGGTGCGCAAGCGCGGGCAATCAGGGCGGCAATAAATGCCAAACTTGATGCGCGGCAAAACTGGAAAGGGAAAAAATGCCGGTTACATATCGAATTTGCTCAGGATGGCACGGCTTTAAACATATCAACCAGTAACGGCAATAAAGGCTATTGCGAAGCGATAAAATCAGCAGCCCATAAAGCCAAATTCCCTGCCTTCAACAATCCGGAAGTCTATAGAGATTTTCAAAAATCCGGCTTCGACATGCGCGGTTAGACATACGATGACTATCTAATGTCGGCTCCTCGCTCACAGCAGACTATAACGCCTGTACCTATAGCCTGCGGAGGTGAACAGTAAAGTGTTCACTGCTCACCGAGTATTCACGCGCTAATACCTTGAAAATAAATAACAAAAACATGCAGTGAACAGTGTGAACAGTTAAATGCAAAAAAACTTTTTCTTACGGAGAATTGAGCTCAAAAAAAGAACGCCATCGACGATGTATATAGGTATGTGTATAGGTATGTGTATAGATTTATTTATCGATCTTAAATTTCAATTATATATCAACACCTTGATTTGTTGATTCCTATTATCGCACCATCCAAATCAAATAGTTACAGAAAACACTCTCCTTAAAAGCCTCGTCGGGGTTACGCCAGGGTTACTTTTTCCCTCGCATCCAACGCACTTAAGCTCACTGTTCTTACCGCTGAACCAGGGCATCAAAACTGTCATACACAGTTCAGGATAGAAGCCCCCACGCTGAGTGACCTGCCCCCGGGATTAGATACAACCGAGACCCTCTAATGTCATCTGGACAGCTTCATCAAGAGGGGTATGAGGCTCGGCGCCTAAAAAATTGACGAGTTTCGAATTGTCCAGGCGGACCGATTGGCGCCACAGGTACCGCATCTCCAAAAGTTCGCGTAAGGTTGGGTTGAAAGGTGCTGCCATGTACATGAACCACCAAGGAAATGATTGTATTTTGGCAACACCTCCATAGTTTGCGGTGGTGCGCTGAATCGCTCTTGCCATCTCTCTGCCATCGGGATCCCAATGACCTTGCATATGGAAGCGCGCAAAGGGATCAAGTTCCTTGCGTCGAGCTAGCAACGCAGCAATAGTTTCTGCTATATCAGGTAAATAAGCCCACTGATGACCTGTTTCAGGTGAACCGGGGTTGGTAATTACACCTGGCAGCTTGCCGGGCTTGATCAAACCCTGAGAAAACCAGTTATTGCCGGCGTGTGGACCGAAAAAGTCCCCCGCGCGGACAATTAATACCCGTCCGCCACGCTGTGTATAGGCCTCAAGTTCTTTCTCCATTTGTACCCTGATCGCCCCTTTCTTTGTGACCGGCATCTGCTGAGCATCCTCTCGCAGTAGCGGAAAGGCATCAGGACCATAGTTGTAAACGGTACCAGGAAGAACGATTAAGGCGCCATTTCGTTCTGCTGCGCCGATCGTGTTGCGCAGCATAGGCAACACAAGATGCTTCCAGTTTCGGTAGCCAGGCGGATTGACAGCGTGAACGATCACGCTACAGTCTGTTGCCGCAGCGGCGACTTGGTCTGCGTCGAGAGCATCGCCCCCTATCCACTGGATGCCACCATTTTGTTCGCTTCCGTGAAGTCCTCGCTTTAGTGCACGTACGTCCCATTTTTCCCGAATGAGTCGGCGAGCAGTTTCACCACCAATACCGCCGGTTGCCCCAAGTATTAAGACCTTCCCTCTGGTTTCCATAGTGTTTGCCTCTTTGCTGATTTGAGATTGACAGCGTACGTACAGGCGGGGATAAATGGAATTGCATATCATAATAGAGCGGCTATACAAATTTGTATGAATACATCTATTCCATGGGAGTGGTACCGAACATTTTTGGCTGTGCTAAGGGAAGGGTCGCTTTCTGGCGCATCGCGTATGCTTTCTATTACGCAACCAACGGCAGGTCGACATATCGCTGCGCTGGAGTCTGCCCTTGACCAGGTGCTGTTCACGCGTTCGCAAACTGGTTTGCTGGCGACTGATACTGCTCTGGCACTGAGGGTTCACGCAGAAGCGATGGAGAGCACGGCTAATACGCTGGAGCGCACGGCCGCTAACTTTAGTCATAACAGCACGTCCATTCGTGGGGTAGTACGTGTCTCCGCCAGTGACATCATCGGCGTTGAAGTACTGCCGCCACTCATTGCCCGGCTCAGGGAGTCGCACCCGCAAATAACTATTGAATTAGTTCTCTCCAACCGGGTTCAGGATTTATTGCATAGGGAAGCAGATATAGCTGTGCGCATGACGACGCCAGTACAGGAGCAGCTTATTGCACGGTGCGTTGGCAGTATTGAACTCGGTCTACATGCATCTACTTCCTATCTCGCACGGCATGGCACTCCAGAAAGTACCGAAGATCTGCTGAAGCATGCACTGGTTGGTTTCGATCAGAATACGCCGTTCATCCGTAAGGTATTGAAAAAATACCCTCAGTTAAACCGAGAGTTCTTTTCCATGCGCACCGACAGCGACGTGGCTCAGCTGAATCTTATTCGCGCCGGTGCAGGTATTGGCATATGTCAGGTACAGCTTGCTAATGGATATCGTCCACTACAGAGGTTACTTCCAGATTTCTTTTCTTTAAATCTTGATACATGGCTCGTCATGCATGAAGACCTGCGCAATAGTCGCTGCTGCAAATTGGTTTTCGATACTCTGACAAAGGGATTAGAGGAATATATCGGCCAGATCCAGAGACAGTGAATCGCCACGGGGAAAATTGTCACTTGAACGTTGCCTGTCGACTCCCACGTTTTCTCAGACAAGACGTCTGCTTTTAGCCTACAGCAGAGCTAGCAGGCTTGCTGTCTGCTCCGTGCCTGAAGCGGAAGCCAGTAGAGAGCCCTACATGTTACTGATATGATCATAAAATAGATAAAAGAGGTGATGCATGGGTACTGACACGATAGTTACGCTGTTTAGATACAAGCGCTGGATAGATATTGAAACTCTACAAGCGATTAAAAGAATTGATGCGTCTGCTAATGCAGAAAAACGCCATCTGACGCTCAGATTGATGAATCACATACATGTGGTTGATATGATCTTCAGAGCTAACATTACCGGTCAGAAGCATTCCTATACTGCACTGAACACACCAGAAACCCCTTCTGCTGATGAACTTCCGATAAAGATGACGGAATGTACAGACTGGTATATTCAACATCTCAATTCTATGTCCCCTACTGACCTTGCTGAAACAATTAAATTCCAATTTGTCGATGGCGGACCTGGTGAGATGAAGGCGGTCGATATGCTTAATCATGTGCTATTTCACGGGACATACCATCGCGGCGCTGTAGGTTGGCTACTTTCAGAAAGTGGTGTCACCCCACCCAAGGACGTCCTGACTGTTTTTCTCAGAGATCATAACCACGAGTAAACGAGTGACAGGGCCATGTAAATTTAAAAACCCATTGGCCCTTTAAGCAACAACTTAAGTGCATAAATGAATGGCAAGGAGTGCCCGCTTCTCGCGGTGAGTTCAACGGGGTCGATGTAACGCTATTCTTAATCAAAGAGGTGCTCCCATTGCAGGCGTTGTTGCCGGTAGCACCCGCTTGAAGCCCAACACACGGTCCGCCTCGGCTTTTACGAGGTGGTTGCGTGTTGGCGCTCGTAGGCCTGTAGGTTGCAGTAGGCAATGCGCGTCAATGGGAGATCGATTCCATGGCGCTCGGCGCGCTCAATGAGGTCACCGACGATGGCCTGCGCCTCCAGACGCGATGCGTTCTGACTGATGTCACGCATCATGGAGGCAGCCCAGGTCGAGCGAGGGTCCAACAGGCGTGCCTCCAGAGCAAGGACCTCGTCGGCGGTTGGCGCCTGCTTTTCGGCGGTCGCGACGGCGCAGCACTCTCTTATCGCCTGCCGCATCAGGAACTCGCCATCGCGTGAGGCGAGAATGTCCCCCACCGTAGCACGCATGAGGCAGGTCATTATCGCGCCAGCCGCAAGCATCATCCACTTGTTCCATAACGCATGATTTACATCCGGCGATAGCGTACGCAGGCCGGGCGATTGAGCCAACAAGCTCAGACATTGCCGGGCGGGGCCAGAAGCCTTGGGTGTCCGCGATCCAACAATGACAACATCCGAATTGCCCAAATGCCGTATGACCCCAGCCTGATCCAGCTTGACCGCAATGTATGCGATACCGCCCAGTACGCGGTCTGGACCAAAGAGCGCATCCAGTTGGTCATAGACTGACATGCCATTGATGAAGGGCAGAAGGGCCGTATTCATGCCCATGGCGGGAATGATGTCACGCAAAGTAGCATCCAGGTCGTAGGCTTTGCAGCTCAGGACAATCAGGTCATAAACGGGGGTTAGCTCATCACGAGTGAGGGCCGCGACAGGGCCGTTGAAATCCCCCAACTCGCTACGAACCTGCAACCCGTTAGATGCCAGTATCGCGGCCCGTCCGGGTCTAACCAGGAAAGTGACATCGGCACCAGCCTGCAGGAGCCGCGCGCCGTAGTAACCGCCGATTGCACCGGCACCCACAACAAGAATCTTCATAGTTAACTCCCGTATCAGATAAAGCAGGCGTTCGTCGCTGCCAAACAACGACAGGCAGGTTTCGGGCCTCATTCGAGGCGGCATATACCCGGCCTCATTTGCCTCTGGCTCATCGGGTACAGGAAATATAGGGCATTCACTAAAACACCTCCAGCTGCCGCCGTTCTGGTCAAGTGTTCCGGCCTGTTACCAGGCCGCTTGCATGGCGACGGCCTGGTCGCGGTGTGTCCAGTACAATCAACCTTCTAAAGTGCGCTATGTGGTAATTAACCCTACACATCATCACAGACAAAAACACATGACCATATTGATTATAGGTCACAAACTATTATGTATCATGAAATGCATCCAGGCCGTACTATCACCACTGCGGGGATCTCAACTAACATACTGAAAAAGAAGATATAGATCGCTTTTTAGAAGCTGAACGACTCCCCGAACTAACCATCTGCCGGTCAGCGTCACGAGAAATACGGTTCACGGACTTCATAAAGTGAAAGGTATGCGGTGATTTCAGCCGTTAAATTGGCCATCACTCGCCTGATAAGCGTGAGCAAACTGATAAAGGTGACAAAAATCCGGAACGCAGGACATAGCAATAAAATAAATTATTTAATAATAAATTCATGTAATTACGATTATTTTCACATTTTTTCTGGTGCTTTTTGGTGATGAGTAGCTTATTTAAGCTATAACGTGGTTGACAACCATGTGACCAATGAACAAAATAGTTACGTGTTTATACGCTAGTTGAAAAATTAAAACTGCTGTAAATATTTATAATGCATTGGCCAGACTCACTGAAGAGAAATAAAGATTTTAAAATGTCTCTTCAGCCAGTAGGAAAAATCATGATAAACAAAAAAGAAATAATAGACGATCTGATTGTATGGATAGAAGGTAACATTGAAAACCGTCTTGATATTGATACTCTGGCAAAAAAATCCGGGTATTCAAAATGGCACCTGCAAAGAGTGTTTTATACTTGTACCGGAACAAAAATCGGTAACTTCATAAGAGAAATGAAGTTGTCACATGCGGCGAATCTGCTTTTGAAAACAGAAGAGCCAATAATAAGCCTGGCCCTAAAGTACGGCTTTGAGTCACAACAATCTTTCACCAGATCTTTCACCAGGAAATACGGTATCCCACCGAATAAATACAGAAAAAACGGACACCTAAATACAAAACAAGCATAAGCACTGGCGGATTTATATTTTAATATAAATTGCACAGCATTTAGTACCTCAGCCGGCCAGGCATACCTCTAACACATCCCTGACTTTCATATGAACCGCTGTGTTTCCAACTGATAAACCTCAACTTTTATGATGATTCTTGTCATAAGGCTTCTCAGAAAATATGAATGCATGACTTATTTAAATTATTCCTTAAAAAAGAAATGAATTCTTTTAACAACATACCGCAGAAGTACCGTTATATTATCACTGCCATAAAAAACATGGGTTATGCTGCGACTGTCCTTTCCCGAAAAAAAACCACTGCCAGTGGCGACAGTGGTTAATAGCTTACCTTTTATTATATACAACACATCATTTACAATAATACCATTCTTCCAGGTCAATGTTTGCCAGCAAATGCTATTTTAAACATTGCATTTAAATAATGCAGATTTAATGGTTATTGGCCTGCCATCATTTTCGGATGACATTCAGCAGAGCACAAACCTTAACCCTTAAAAAAGCAACAATCATCACAGCCCCAGGTAATAAACCTCCAGCGCATCAACTTATAAAAGTCAATCTCCAGAAGGTTTTATCGTTTATTCTTCATGAAGACGATGTATTTCCCGTGATTATGCAGGGGTAACCGCTGCACCATAATTCAGGTGCAGACTGCACAGATGTCACAAAAAACAAAACGGCATCATGATGAGAGTCATCGTAAAATCCTCATCATTCGGTCCACGTTTTCAGGGCCGCCGGAATGTAGTCTGGCGGCCCTTTCTTTAGTATGTCACGGTCAAACTGCAGCCAGCGGCTCCGCAGGTTTCTGTTCATCAGGACGTATCCTGAACCAGATGGCATACATCGCGGGCAGGAACACCAACGTAATGATGGTGCCGCCAAACGTCCCGCCAATCAGGGTATAGGCCAGCGTTCCCCAGAACACCGAGTGCGTCAGCGGAATAAACGCCAGTATGGCGGCCATCGCCGTTAGCAGCACCGGCCGGGCACGCTGCACCGTCGCCTCCACCACCGCATGGAAAGGCGCCAGCCCTTCCTGCTCGTTGTGATGGATCTGTCCTATCAGGATCAGGGTGTTACGCATCAGAATGCCCGACAGCGCGATCAGCCCCACCAGGGTATTGATGCCAAAAGGCTGGTTGAAGAGCAGCAGGGTTGGCACCACCCCAATCAGCCCCAGCGGCGCGGTGAGGAAGACCATCACCATCGCCGCCATCGACCGCACCTGCAGGATGATAATTAACAACGTGATGGCAATCATGATAGGGAACAGCGGAACCATCGCTTTGGTGGCTTTCCCCGACTCTTCAATTGAACCCGCCTGCTCGATGCGGTATCCGGACGGTAGCGTATCGATGACCGGCTGCAGCGCCTTGGTGATGGCGGTGGAAACATCCGGCGGCTGCAGATTTTCGGCAATGTCTCCCCTCACGGTAATGGTTGGGGTGCGATCGCGACGGCGCATAACCGGATCTTCCATTTGCACCTCGACCTCTCCGATCTGAGACAGCGGAACGCGCTGACCGGCAGAACCCACCAGGGTGAAGCCGGCTATTTTTGCCGGGTCAAGCCGGATATCGCCCGCCGCGCGCCCCATGACCTGCACCGAACGGATATCTTCCCGTACCGAGGTGATCGGAATGCCTGAAAGCAGGAACTGAAGCTGCTGCGCGGCCGCATTCGATGTCAGCCCCACCGCCTGCAGACGATCCTGATCGAGCGTGAAGTGCAGCGCCGGTACCCGCGGGCCCCAGTCGGTGTTGACGGTTCTCATCATCGGGCTGGCCTGCATCACCTTTTCGACCCTATCCGCAATTTCACGCAGCGTGGAGGGATCCGGCCCCATAACACGATACGCCACCGGATAGGGCGAATACGGACCAAACACCAGCTGGGTCACGCGCAGGCGCGCTTCAGGCGCCAGCCCGCTGGCCGCGGCTTCACGCAGTCTGAACTTGAGCGCCTCGCGTGCTTGCGGATTGTCCGTCAGCACCACAATTTTCGCAAAAGAGGGATCGGGTAGCTCAGGCGCCATGGCCAGAAAGAAGCGCGGCGACCCCTGACCGATGTAGGAGGTGACGATTTTTGCCTCTTTCTGCTTGCTCAGCCAGGCTTCGATTTTCGCCGCCGTGGCGCTGGTCTGCTCAATGGATGTGCCATAAGGCATCTGCACTTCCACCAGCACTTCCGGGCGATCGGAGGTGGGGAAAAACTGTTTTTTCACCAGCCCCATGCCGAGTATCGCCAGCGTAAAGACGGCAATCACGGTACCGGCTACCATCCACTTGCGGGCGATAACCCGGGTCAGCAGTCGGCGAAAGCGGTTGTAATGACGGGTGTTGTAGATAGCGGCGTGTCCGCCCTCAACCTTCCTGATATTGGGCAGCATCTTCACGCCCAGATAAGGCGTAAACACTACCGCCACAATCCATGAAGCAATCAGGGCGATACCGACAATCCAGAACATGTTGCTGGTATATTCCCCGGCGGTGGACTGGGCAAAACCGTTGGGCATGAAACCGACGGCGGTGACCAGCGTACCGGCGAGCATCGGGGCGGCGGTGTGGCTCCAGGCATAGGCCGAGGCTTTGATGCGGTCGTAGCCCTCTTCCATTTTCACCACCATCATTTCGATGGCGATAATGGCGTCATCGACCAGCAGCCCGAGCGCAAGGATCAGCGAGCCCAGGGTGATACGGTCAAAGTTTTTGCCGGAAGCCTCCATCACCACAAAAACGATAGCCAGGGTCAACGGCACGGCGGCGGCGACCACGACGCCCACGCGCCAGCCCATGCTGACAAAACAGACCACCATCACCACCAGCAGCGCGACGAAGAATTTAATCATGAATTCGTCAACGGCGGAGCTGATGTTGACGGACTGGTCGGTCACCTTGGTCAGGGTCATGCCGAGCGGCATACTTTCATTGATTTTGGCCGTTTCCGCATCCAGCGCCTTCCCCAGATCCAGACCGTTCCAGCCGTCACGCATCACGATGCCCAGCAGCAGCGCCGCTTCACCCTGGTTGCGGATCAGGAAGGTTGCCGGGTCTTCGTAGCCCCGCTCCACGGTTGCCACGTCCGATAGCTGCAGGGTCCTGCCCTGGGCAACAATGGGGGTTTTGCGGATTTTCTCCAGCTTGTCAAAGGCGCCATCCAGGCGGATAAAGACCTGCGGCCCTTTGGTATCAATCGAACCGGCGGGCGTCAGCACGTTCTGGCTGTTGAGGGCGGAGAAAATATCCTGAGGCGAAACGCCCAGCGTCGCCAGCCGGTCATGGGAGAAGGAGACAAAGATGCGCTCGGCCTGTTCGCCGATAATATTGACCTTTTTGACCCCCGGCACGTGCAAAATTCGCTGGCGCAACGATTCCGCATCGCGGACCAGCAGCCGCTGCGGCTCCCCTTTCGCCTTCAGCGCAAAGAGCGCGAAGGTCACGTCGGAGAATTCGTCATTGACCATCGGCCCGATCACGCCTGCCGGCAGGTTTTGGGCCTCATCGCCGAGCTTCTTGCGCGCCTGATAGAACTCTTCCTGCACCTGTGAAGGCGGCGTGCTGTCCTGCAGTGACAGCATGGTAAAAGCCAGACCGGGACGGGTGTAAGTTTCGGTGCGGTCATACCACTTGAGCTCCTGCATGCGCTTTTCCAGCGGTTCCGCGACCTGATCCTGCATCTCCTGCGCGGTGGCGCCCGGCCAGGCAGATATAATCGTCATCTGCTTGACGGTAAACGGGGGATCTTCTGCCCGCCCCAGCTCGAAGAACGCCAGGATCCCGGCCACGGTAATCAGGATAATAAGGAACAGCGTGATTGAGCGCTCGCGAACGGCCAGCGCTGAGAGATTGAATTTCCCCTCGCTCATGGCTGACTCCCGGCGACGCTGGCATCGCCCTGGGCCGTACGTACGGCCTCACCGTCATGCAGCAAATGCGCCCCGAGAGCGACCACCAGTTCACCAGCCTGGAAGTTACCGGAGACCTGCGCCACATCATCACCCAATCCCAGCACCTGCACAGGCCGCCACGAGACTTTGGCGGGCTGACCTGAAATCTCCCAGACCCCCGGCCCTTTGCCCGGATCGTAGATGGCAGCGAGTGGCACCTGCATCACCTGGCCCGGTAATTTATCGTCGGCAATATGCAGCGTCACGGTCGAACCCAGCGGCGCGCTCGCCAGCGCCCCTTCAAGCACGTATCTCGCTTCGAAGGTACGGGTGACGGAGTCCGCGGCATCGGAAAGGAGGCGCAGCTTTGCCGGAACCGGCTGTTTGTCCGTGCCGTACAGCGTTGCCATGGCCACGCTTCCGACGGCCGGACGTAGCGTCTCTGGCAGCTGCACGATGGCCTCGCGCTGGCCTGCTCTGGCCAGGCGAACCACCGCCTGACCGGCGCTGACCACCTGGCCGGGCTCCGCCAGCGTATCCATGACCACGCCGTCGGCGTCGGCCAGCAGCACGGCGTAGCCCGTCGCGTTTTGCGCCACGTTCGCCTGCGCCTGCGCCGCGCTGAGCTCAGCTTTGGCGGTATCGGCGGCGGCCTTTATCTGGTCGTAGGCCGATGCAGAAACAGCGCCCGTTGCGACCAGGCCGCGGTAGCGCGCTTCATCCGCAGTGGCTTGTTTTGCGCGGGCTCGGGCAGCCGTGACGGCCTGCTGCTGAGCCTGTGCCTGCAGGCTCAGGTCAACGGGATCCAGGCGCATTAGCGGCTGGCCGCGCTTGACGGTCTGGCCGGTATCGACCAGGCGTTCAAGGATTTTGCCCTGTACTCTGAAACCGAGATCGCTTTGCACCCGGGCGACAACAACGCCGGTGAACGCGCGGGAGACATCCACCGCACTCATTACGGTCGCAGACCTTACCAGAGGAGGCTGAGTACGGGGATCGTCAGTGCCGGAAGAGTCACCGCAGGCCACGAGAGCAAGCGGTAACAGGCATACGGCAAGAGGGGCAAATTTGAACCTGAGCATGGGGTTCCTTAATCATTTAACAGGACAGTATCCCCATACTCTTTCATGTGACCAAATAAGTCAATGGTCACCTATCAGGGTGATAAACTTCTTAGTATTAATGATGACAGCAGTACGGCCGCAGAGGATGCGGTATCGAGGTTAAATTGCAGTTGTACAGGGCAAATATAAGGCTGCATGACCAGACAGATGGCATCACTGGTCTCATCCAGCGGGGTTTTTCGTTCAAACTCCCCTGACTGCCGGCCTTCCTGAATGATTTGCTGTATCAACTGACGCAGGTGCTCCTGATGTCCATTGGCGGAAGGCCAGCGTTCCCGGGAAGCAACGGCAGCAATGTCATAAAGTTTGCGATCGTGGAAAAACAGATCGCTGCCGGCTTCCGTCAGGGCCTGAAATAGACGCCTCAATTTTTCTGACGCTGTAGGCACATCGGCGATCGCGTTATTAACAATCTCAGAGACTTTCGCCAGCCTGTTGGCACAAATCACTTCTCCAATAGCCTGTTTGGAATCGAAAAATTTATAGATATAGGCTTTTGAAAACCCGATGGCTTTCGCCAGATCGGACACGGTGGTTTTTTCGTAGCCGAAATGCCCGAAGTGCTCCGTGGCGGCTTCAACAATCTGGTCGCGGACGCTGTGGTCCGAAGGACCCCGTGGGGGATGTACAGGTGTATGTTTAGTCATTTTTTCAGCTTAGCTCAGAAGACCTCGATTGACAACATGTGACCATTTGGTAATGTAGTCACAAATCAAAATTGACTCAAGGCATATTATGTTCCTTCCGCGTACTTTTGTCCTGGCCGTAACGAGCGGCTTACTGACGAGCTGTGCCGTCGGGCCGGATTATCATCGCCCGGATACGCCACTTCCAGAGCACTATCAGGCTCAGTCTGCCGTTGAGCAGAGAAGTGCATCCCGACCCGCCAGTTTTAATCTGTGGTGGGACGGATTTGATGATCCCCTGCTGAGTCAGTTGGTTTCAGACGCCCTCGCGCAGAATCTCGATCTTGCCCAGGCGACCGCCCGCATGGCCCAGGCCCGCGCCGGACTGGGCGCGGCTACTGCCGCGTTGTTGCCGTCCGGAAACATCAGCGGGCAAGCGACACGCGCGTATCAGTCGACTGAAACCCCGTTGGGTCAGGTTCTCAGCGCAACGCCGGATTATAATCGCTACGGCAACAGCTATGAAGCCGATCTCAACGCAAGCTGGGAGATTGACGTATTTGGTGGTCTGCGCCGCGGTCGTCAGGCTGCACTGGCTGACTACCAGGCCTCTGAAGCGGGTGTCGCCGCGACCCGTCTCGCCGTCGCGGCCCAGACGGCTGATATCTATATCACCCTGCGTGGATTACAAACCCGACTGGCCATCGTGGACAAACAGGTCAGTACGCAGCAAGCGCTGCTGGAAAAGGTACAACTCCTCCATGCTAAAGGGCTGGCGCCGGAGTATCAGGTTCGCCAGACCGAAGGCGCGCTGGCACAAGTTCAGGCAACCGTGCCGGTTCTCCGGACAGGGCTTGATACCGCGATGAACGCTCTCGATGTCATGCTCGGCACGCCTCCCGGCACCCATCGCACTGAGTTAGCACTGCCAGGGGCCATTCCGCAGGCCCCGCAAATAACCTCAACGGGAACACCCGCCGACCTGCTGCGCCGCAGGCCAGACATTATCGTGGCAGAACGCCATCTCGCTGCCTCAAGCGCACGCATCGGCGTGGCGATCAGCGAGTATTATCCAAAATTCTCGCTCAGCGCATTGCTCGGCAGCGCAACGGCAGTATCGAGCGGCAACCTTTTCTCCGCAGATGCCAGCCAGTCGGCTGGCGTTCTCGGTCTACGCTGGCGGCTCTTCGATTTCGGTCGTATCAACGCCCAGATAGACCAGGCGAAGGGCCAGGAACAGGAAGCCCTCGCCGCCTATCGCCTGTCGGTATTACGCGCCACCGAAGATGTCGAAAATGCCTTCTCCGCCCTGATCAATAGCGAAATACAGGCAGCAACGTTGATTAAAGGTGAATCCGCCCTGGCCAGCGCCCGCCAGTCGTCTTTCATCGCTTTCCGGCAGGGAACAGCCAGCCTGATAGACGTCCTTCACAACGATGAAACCCTTTTACAGTCTTCCGACGCCCGTGCGCAGGCCCAGACAGAAGCTGCCCGCGCCGCTGTCGCTACGTTCAGAGCGCTCGGAGGAGGCTGGCAGCCACCAGAAACGGCGCCAAAGACTTCTTAAACCAGGTTCCGGGTTCTAACGCGGAAAGACATGACGAATCTTTTACCACTCATAGCATCACATAACCGTTTTGATAACCGGGGGACGGATGAAAAGAATAGGCATTCTGGGCGTTGATGCGTTAACCGAAAAACTGATCAGAGGATTCTTTCAGGCAGCGCCTGACGCCCAGGTGTTTCTGTTCCCGGCAAACAGTGAGCGAGCCCAAAGGCTGGCAAGAGAATTTCCCTGCTGGACCCAGGACAATCACCAGGCGGTCATTGATGAAGTGGATGTTATTATTATTAGCGTTGCCCCTGATACCTTAAATGAACTCTCGGGCAGTGTGCAGTTGCGCAATTCCCAAACCTTGATTTCTCTTGTCCCGGGTATTCAGTCTCGAGCCCTCCGCGTCATGTTTCAACATTCAGACTGCGTCAGATTACAGATGGCATATAGCGACGAAATAAACAAATCTGCGGTCATACTGACCTCAACGAATGAAGAAATTCAGCGTCTGTTTTCCCCATTTGGCCCACTCTTAGTGGTGGCCGAAGAATCGGACTTTGATTCGTCAATCGGAGGCACTATATGAGCGATGATTTTTATCAAAAATAGCGAAACAGCGGAATTGTTAAACTCTGAAAATTTATCACCTGCACCTCCTGATAAGTTTAACGGCTTTCTACATGCTGCATAAATAACGAACGGAGTAATTAATATGGCTACAAAAAATAATGAATGGATACTCATCACTGGGGCTTCAGGCGGGTTTGGTGAAGAGTTCGCGCGTCAATATGCTGCTCAGGGAAAATCACTTATCCTTGTAGCCCGGCGACTTGATAAGCTCGAGTCGCTGGCTAATGAACTACGCGCGAGTTTTAATATTGACGTAATCGTTGAACAGGTGGATCTTTCCGATATTACCGCTATCAGCGAGCTGCACAACCGCTTGCATGAGCGGAATATCATCGTTGATATCTTAATTAATAATGCCGGTCATGGGTTACAGGGCAGCTTTTTGGATCAATCAGTGGATGATTCGCTTGGCATGATCAATCTGGACATCGCCAGCCTGACGGTAATAACCCGACTTTTTGCAGCAGATATGCGTGCCAGACGTAAAGGATCTATTCTGATGGTCGCCAGTCTGTTGTCATATCAGGGAGTAAAGAATTTTGCCGTTTATTCTGCAGCGAAAGCTTATGTTCTTCGGTTTTCTGAAGCGTTGCATAGTGAGCTGAAAAGCGAGGGTGTCACTGTCACCGCACTATGTCCGGGCATGTCTGACACTGGGTTCGCCGCAGCCGCCAAACAGAAACTGACTCCCGCTTTAAAAGGGATAATGATGCCGCCTCAACCTGTCGTACTGGCAGGCATCCAGGCGCTTAAAGCCGGGAAAAGGAGCGTCGTTCCGGGTATGGGGAATAAGGCGATGGCATTTCTCATCTGGGCTACACCACGCTGGCTACATCAGGCCATTATGGCCCGCATAATGGGCGTATAAACTGTAAACCTGCAGACGGAACCAGTCTGTTCTGTCTCAAGTGGATATAAGTCGAATCAAAGTACTGCGCCGGCCAGTCCCCAGCCGGAGTTCCACAGCACGGTGGGTGACAACGTAAGCTCGTCAGGATGGACGACAGCGAAGCCCGGCATGTTCTGCTCTACATACGGTTTGAAGTAAGTGTGACCTCAGACCGTATTGACTCTTATTTAAACTCCGAAGGCTTTAGGCGAGCGAGCTTTACGGCGCTTTCGCTGCTGTTCAGCGGCAATGCTCAAGAAAGGGCTTTAGCCCGGATGCGCTGAAGGCGCCGCAGAGTTATGGTACTGGCTCCATTGTGGGCATCCTTAATATGTAGGGTCATCAACTCGACCGCACTTTCCTCCTGTCGGCGCTCGATAGCCTCCAGAAGTTCGGCATGCTCTTCATAGGTTTGTGCGATGCGCGCGTCATACTCGAAATCGAGGCGGCGCATCATACGGATCCTGTCGGTGATATTGGCCATGGCTGTTTAACATTCACCCCGCCCGGATATCCGTGATGCTAAATATCACGTTGCGCTGTGTATCGCTGCAACCTCCTTATCCAGGCAGCATCAGGCAGGCTATTTCTGATTATAACTGGATCATATTCGATACCAGGTTCAGCTTGCGGACCAATAGAACGATAAAGCACGCTAAGAAAATAATTTATTTTTATAATGGCATTGGACACCCACCGTCCCTCCTCCCTAATATCGTTCTGACAGCGAACATAGATAAGCCCGTATCCCCTTTGACAAACAAACTTTCAGATAAAATGAGAGCATTAGGCATTGTTTCATGTAACAAAAAGACATGTGCCCTGGCTTACATTTTTCGCTTTCATCACCATTTATAGTGTACTCACTTTGTAAGTGTGAAGAGTTTAATCATAAAAGCTTAATAAAAGTGAGGCTTCTGGCTGGGCTGTCCTGCAGATTTAGAATAACCCCAAATAATGGTGGGATAGATAACATCTCCATCTTTAACCTTCGTTAGCGCAGGCTGTAATGGCCGGTGCTGTGTATTCCTGACAGTGCAATAAAGAGGTGTGCTTATGTCTGCTTCAGTTATTGAAAAGCAGAGCGCTTATGAAAAGCTGAGCCTGAGAGAGAAGGTCGGCTACGGCATGGGTGACGCAGGATCTTGTATGATTTGGAGCGTGCTGGCGCTTTATCTGACCTGGTTTTATACCGATGTCTACGGCTTAGATGCCGGAGTCGTCGGTACATTATTCCTGGTCATCCGTATTTTCGATGCTTTTATCGATCCGCTCATGGGCGCAGTGTGCGACCGCACCAAAAGCAGATGGGGTAAATTCCGGCCATGGCTGCTGTGGATGGCATTGCCGTTTGGCCTGGGAGCTGCGGTGATGTTTACTACGCCAGACCTGAGTATGGACGGAAAAATTCTCTATGCCTGGGTTACTTACCTGGTTATGTCAATGATCTACACCGCGATAAATATTCCCTATTGCTCGGTTGCGGGTGTGATTACGCTTAACCAAAAAGAGCGCATGGGCTGCCTTTCATGGCGCTTCTTCTTAAACGGCCTGGCAACGCTTATCGTCTCTTCTGCTATCTTGCCCCTTACCGACTGGTTGGGCGATGGAAACCGCGCATCCGGTTTCCAGATGACGATGATGATCATGGGAGGAGCGGCCACCTTAATGTTTCTATTTTGCTTCTCCAGCATTAAGGAGCGCGTTGTTGCGGTGAAAGCAAATGACTCGCTATGGCGAGATCTGAAAGATATCGCCAAAAATGACCAATGGGTGCTGATGATTTCAATCACCTTCCTAAACGTCTTTCCGGCCTTTATTCGCGGTGCAGTCACTATCTATTACGCCAGCTATGTGATGCACGCCTCAGTCGGGTTTATCACTTTCTTTCTGGCACTTGGCGTGGCCTGCAATATGCTGGGCAGCGCCATTGCTAAACCACTAACCGATCGTTTCGATAAAATTAAGCTATTCCGCATTATTAATATCATTCTCGGTATTCTGTCGTTCGCATTGTGGTTTGTCGATCCGGCATCGCTAACGCCGCTGTTAACACTGTTTATCATCATTAATATTCTGCATTTAATCCAGTCAGGTCCTATTCTGTGGGCCATGATGTCCGATGTTGACGACTACGGCGACTGGAAGTTTGGTAAACGCCTGACCGGTATCTCCTTCGCAGGCAACCTTTTTATGCTGAAAATGGGGCTAGCGGTAGCGGGTGCGATCGTTGCCTGGATCCTGTCGTACACCGGCTATATAGCCAATAAACCGCAACAAAATCCACAGACGATTCAGGGCATAATTATGATGTTCTCGTTATTACCCATGGTCAGCTATTTCATCAGTGCATTTATGGTACGTTACTTCAAACTAAATAACGCCTTTATCGAAAAAATAAAAGTCGATCTTGCAAAACGCGAACTGGAAAATGGGCAGAATAAAGCATCTGAATTTACTGACACACCGACCAGACAACCTGCACATTAATTTTTTTAAAAATATTCAGTCAGTCAGCGAGCTTGTATCGACTTTACATTAATCATTACGGAGTATTAAAACAATGGCCAGCGAAAATTATTATGATGTCACAGAATGGAATATCGGCAATCCGTATCAGGATATCGGCGAAGTCATCAACAGTATCATCACCAACATTAAAGCAAGGCAAACTGATGTTGATATTAATGATGGAGGAAAACCCGGCGCGGTCATTTATATTCCACCAGGAGATTACCATTTGACGACTCAGGTGGTGGTTGACATCAGTTACCTTAAAATAATGGGCTCAGGCCACGGTTTCACGTCTTCGAGCATCCGTTTTAATACGCCAGAAAGTGACGTAGCAAACTGGCATGAAGTGTGGCCGGGAGGCAGCCGCATTCTGGTAGATCTTTCTCCGACCGCTGGGGATGAGGAATATACGGGCGCTGCGTTTTATGTTCAACGGGATGGAGACCCACGTATCAGCTCGGTTGAATTTGCTGATTTTTGTATCGACGGTTTGCATTTTGTCGATGATGGCTCAGGACACAACGATCCAGAGAATACCTACACCAATGGAAAAACAGGTATTTATATCGCAAGTGCTCAGGACTCATTCAGGATAACCGGCATGGGTATCGTGTATTTAGAACACGGAGTGACCAGTTATCATGCCGATGCGTTGTCGATACATAATAACTTCATTGCCGAATGCGGCAACTGTATTGAACTCAGGGGGTCAGGACAGGCTTCAAAAATCACCGACAACCTGATAGGTGCTGGATATAAAGGCTATTCAATTTATGCACAAAACTTTGGTGGCCTGTTAGTGGCGGCAAACAACGTATTCCCCCGGGGTTCCAGCAGTATCCATTTTTCCGGCGTGGTACGTTCAACGATTACCAGTAATCGGCTCCACTCATTTTATCCGGGAATGCTGGTTCTCGATGATAACAGCTCCGAAAACCTGGTTTCTGCGAATCATTTCTTACGCGAGCGTGAGCCCTGGGGGCCAATGCAACCTTACGATAATGGTTTAGATGATCTATATGGTCTGCTGTATATTAGCGGGAATAATAACTCAGTTATTGCCAACCATATCTCAGAAACTATTGATGCACAGTACATTAAGCCGTCCGGTGCCAGGCCTGTCATATTGCGTATTGTCTCAGGCAACGGGAACTATATTTCGGACAATCATATTGTCCCCACGACTGTAACCTCTGAAACGAAAACCGTGGCGGCGAACTCCTGCTTCCACGCACAGGTTGGCTCTTTGCTGACGATCAATGCATTGCAGTCACTTGATGTGGTCATGGTGAAGGTAGAGGCAGAATCGCAGCAAAACACGATTCTGGACTCTGGTTGTGATGCACAGGTTGTCATCGACAGAACACTCAATGCATTCAGAGCTACCCCGGTACCGGGGATATAAGCATCATTATTTCATGACGAATGGTCATTTTAAAATGGGTGCGGAAGGAACACCCATTTTATCCCACCCTGCCAGACATTCGTTAATGGATGAACATGATGGCAATTAAAAAAGTAAAACTGACTCCTGGCACTATATTCCCCCTGGCGTTTTAGCTGCTAATTCTCCCGAGCCACATTGAATCATCAGGTGAATAGAGCCGCTAACCAAAGGTGCGTAACTATATTTTTGTTACTGTCATATCCAGACTGCTGCTACGAACAATAAGCCGGGTAGTTAATGCTATTGCGTCAATATGTTCTTTCTTTTCAGTACTGTTGATTAACTCAAACGCCAGCTTACCCATTTCAGTAATGGGCTGAGCAATACTGGTAATATTCATCATTTGTGCAATTATCGTATTGTCGAAACTTGCCACGGCGATATCCCCAGGAATATTAACCCCTCTGAGCCTGAGTCTTTCGATGACATAACTTGCCGCGACATCGTTATAAATAAACAGACAGTTTATTCTTTTCTCAAGAGAGATAATGTTATCAACGATATTATCCAGTGAGTGGATATGCCCACGGTTAATTTCGCCATCACCTTTTGGTATCCAGTAGCCATGCTGTTTTTCGACCTTATAACCGTAGCTGACGGCTTTCTTACAAAAAGCGGACATCTTGCGATTGTCCACGCCATCCTGGCCGATAAAACCGGGTCGGGTACGACCGATATCAAAAAAATGCTCGGCGATGGTCTCGGCCCCACGCTCCTGGTTGTTCGAAACCGAATTAAAGAAACGGGAGGTTTGGGTCACCACGGCAGTATGAATACCGGTGCTCAGCAACCACTCAGACAAAGAAGACTCCGCCTCAGTTGGCACCCAAATCAGCGCCTCAATTCCCATGCTGACTAGCGTTTTCACCAGCTGCTTGTCATGAAAAGGTTGGTTTTGATGAGTTTTAACCAGCACAGACTTCCCCACGTAGCGAGCCTCCTCTTCGAGAGAGGCCAGCAACTCGCAAAAATGCGGGTTAATCAAATTAGGTACCACCACACCTATTAATCCAGAACATTTTCCACTGAGCTGTACGGCGTTTCTGTTTGGAACGTAACAGAGAAAATCCATCGCCTCATGCACTGCACGGCGAGTTTCCATGGTAACGCTCGCATGATTATTAATCACCCGGGATACGGTGGCGGTTGAAACACCCGCCTTAGTTGCTACATCTCTGATTGAAGCCATGGTTCGCATGTTACCGATTACATTAGTGACACGCAGTGTAAAAACAGTGTCTGATAAAAAATGTCGGGCAGATCTCATGTTATGTTGTTACATGAATTCACGGCCACGATCACAGATAGTAGCCTGGACTGAACCCACGACGGGCCTGACGCCGCCTGTGTTATTCAATCCGCCTCACCTCGGGATGCTTTTCCGTCGCGGCCTCGTGAAAAATATCATCCAGCCAGCCGGGAATCTCGGTTTCGGTAAGATCGTCGGGAATAATGACTTCATACAGGCGGGAAAACTTTCGCTCCGTCAGGTCAGCACGAAATATCAGCCAGCGCTCACCTTCACGCTGAACCCCTATATGTCGGCCAAATACATCATAAATCAGCATCATTGCCTTCTTTTAGCCCCCGCGATTGACCCCTTCTTTTTCTACCTTAGCTGAATCACACTGCAAAACGAAGACGTTCGTTTTAGCGAACTGAACGGTAAGACGCCGCCGCCACACCTCAATGCACTCCTCGCTCAACGCTGTCGGGGATATTTCGAGAGGCAGGCAAGTGTCGGGAGCAGACAAGGGACATGATTCATGAACCAGAGGCATAAAAAAGCCCCGCAGATTCGGGGCTTACGGAAACAGGATGTCTTAATCGAAAACACCGTTAATGATGGAAGTCACAATGGCCGTGCTTAAAGCAACAAGCACCAAATCATCGCCAACGGCTCGCCATTCGTAGCCCGGGTAATATGGCAAATCGTTAATCATTGATACTGGTAATGTTTTCTTCGCAATACCTGGAGGTAATGGTTTACCTCGCACGACATTTTTAGCGATACCCGGCGGGAGCGCCTTATAGCCGACAAGACCATAATTTACCGCATATGAGCGAGCACGAGAGAAGCTGATATCGGCGTCAACATGGTCTGGTTTACCGTAATTCTTGCGCTTCCCATGAGCCTCATTAGATTTTTCGTTACTCTGACCTTTATTCCCGTGGTCCGAACTTTTTCCGCTGTTGCCATGGTTACCACTGTTACCGTGATTAGCGCCACCATTGCCTTGCCCACCACCATTACCATTACCTGGGTTTGCAAAAACCGGTGAGGCGAGGACCGCCAGAGAGATAACCGCCGCCAGTGCAGTTTGAAGAGTGCGACGCTTAAACATGATGTTCATTCCTGTAGTGTAGAAACACACTTTGAAGATATGTCAGAGCTATAAACCTAACAATCTCATGATTTCTTATTTCTAAATATTTTCCCATGGACGGCTTAATCTTGCGCCATGACGGGCATGGCGGGGAGATAGAGATCGGTTGATAAGGACGTGACCGCCATTAATGCGCTGAGAATAAGTACAAAGGCAAGCGTGGTTTTTTAGCCGGCGCTGACCGCGTTCGTGCCTGTGGACTCAGCATGATGATCCGTCCGGATATAATGAGATAGACGCATGTTAACCGGTTTGTGCCTGCGGATAATGGCAGGCAGGAGGATAGGCATTATGAGCAGCATTCATGAATGCTTCGCTGGCCTCAGAACAGGAAGACGCGATATATCACCGCCATTACCCCAAGGTTCAATATTACGCTGATAAAAAAATGACGCCGAAAGGGCTGCTTTTGCGTCTTATGGCGAAAGAGCTGCTGGCCCACTATCGCCCCCGGCCATCCGCCCACCAGCCCAAAAATAAGCAACGTCATTTCCGGGACTCTGTGCCAGGCCCTGCGGGCCGCCATTTTATCGACGCCATAAATCGCCAGCGTCAGCGCGTTAACAAGTAAGAACCATATAGCCAAAGGATGGGGAAGAAATAAGCAGCCCAGCGCCGCTAAGCCGAGAAGAAGATAACAAAAGCGATTGAGGTTCATTGGCGAGGGGTAACATTTATAAGCTGAAACAGGAGAGTCACTATACCCCTTCCCGCTCAGAAGCGGTAAGGCACAATGTTCGACACGTGACTTTCGATCTGCGGTTAATCACCAGGCACGTGATGTTTACTTGCGGTACAGGCTTCCTTGACCCGAGCGCGCCCTTCTGCTCCCCGTCCTGCAGAGGTATGCCAACATGATGAAATACGTAGTCAATTTCAGGCTTCATGATAAATACCCTCTTCATGCAAAACGCAATATGAAAAGCCGCCCTGGCCGCCTCACTAACCGCGGCTGCCTAAATCGCGATCCTCCCGTTCCCCAACGAGAAGGTGAGTAAGCTCATCGCAGCGCAGGATGCGCCCGGATGCCAGGGTAAAACGCGCCATCACCGCAATTTCGCTCCGCTGGCCGCTCTTTTTATCCACTTTGACATGGTGATGAGTGAACACCGTATTCCCATCGCCGGCAATGGCCAAAACCGAGAGGCTCATTCTGCTCGTCAGCGTTTTTAATAACGCCATATGCCCGACAAATCCTCGGTAGTCGAGGCGCTTGCCATCCACCTGCTGCTGATAGTCAGGGGAGAAATAGCGGGCAATCTTTTCCTCCTCATGCTGAGGGTTCGTAATGATTTCGCGCAGGGCATCAATAACGATCTGGGTTTCTTTGCTCATTTGCTTCCTTAATGGGTGTATGTCGTCGCGCAACGCCGGGTTGAATGAAGGTTAGAGGATCGCGGCCGTGGTACGATAACCGTATTCAGACATGATATACGGCCAATCAGCCATGATGATGCGCATCGAAACCTTTGATTATCAGCGAGGCCACGTCACCGAGTGGCACGAGCATGACGGCGGTCAGTTCTACTGGCTTACAAGCGGCATCATGGTCGTTGAGACCGAGCAGGCGCAGTGGACGGTCACGCCGGGCTCCGTGGGGTGGTTTCCCGCCGGCCTTCGCCACAGGGCCCAGGTGCCGGGCCAGCTCAGCGGGACAAGCCTCTACCTTCACGCATCGACCGGCGCAGGGCTGCCGCCAACGCCCGGGATCTACGGTACCGATAGCTTCATTCAGGCCCTGCTGGAGCGCCTGTGCGCCGGTCCCCGGCCGGGCTTTCCCGCAGATTACTCGCCCAGCCTGCTGTCGCTGCTGGCGGCTGAAATCACCAATGCGGTCGAGCTTCCGCTGCAGCTGCTTTTGCCGACCGATCGCCGCACGCGTAACGTTGCCGACCAGCTGCTCGCCCATCCTGACAGCCCGCTGACCCAGACGCAGCTGGCCCAGCGCTGGGGCCTCAGCGTTCGCTCTCTCAGCCGCCTGTTCCGCGAACAAACCGGCCTGAGCTTTTGCCAGTGGCGACAGCAGGCAAAGGTGGTCACGTCGCTCCAGTGGGTGCTGGCGGGGGAGCCGATCGCTGAGGTCGCCGCGCGCAGCGGCTACGCCAACGTCAGCGCCTTTATCGAGGTATTTCGCGAACGCTTTGGCCGCACGCCCGGCCAGCTTCAGCTCGCCAGCGCTAAATCCCCCCTCGCCGGCGGCTAGCACTCGCTCGTCCCGGCGGGATAGTGCCGCGAAAAAGCCGGCTAACGCCCCGGTTTAGCGGCGGTATTACGCCATTGACAGCGCTAACTGTAACGTTACACTAAACCGCAGTAGTTTATGAATCCCATCAAAAAAGCGATGCTGAAGGCGACGAAGACTCTGCCATTCACAAATTGCTGCAAAGGAGATGTATGGCAAACATTCGTGATGTCGCAAAGCACGCCGGCGTGTCGGTGAGTACCGTATCCAACGTGCTCAACGGGCGCACCGATCAGATGCGCGTTGAAACCCTGACGCGCATCCAGCACAGCATGCAGGCGCTGAACTACCTGCCGAATCGGGTCGCCCAGCAGCTAAAAACGGGGCAGGCAAAAATGATCGGTCTGCTGGTGCCTTCGATCGTTAACCCCAGCTTTGCCTCGCTGGTGCGCGAAGTGGATCTGGCGGCGAAAAAACGCTTCTATCGGGTGCTGATCGGCAATACCTATCGGCAGATCGAAGAAGAAGAGGCCTTTATTGCCGATATGTTTGCCCACGGCGTGCGCGGGATCATCGTCGCCGCCTGCGACATTGAAAAGCCGCATTTTGCCCAGGCCGCCGCGCAGGGCATGATGATGGTCAACTATGACAGCCGGATGCCCACCGGGGCTGAATCCGGCGGCCTGGCGCTCGACAGCGTCTCTATGGATAACATCGAAGCAGGCCGCATGGCCGCCGAGCATCTTATCGCCCGCGGATGTCGGCGCCTGATCTTTACCACCGTCGCCGGCATGACCTCCAGCCGGGCGCACAAAATTGAAGGCTTTCTTAGCGCGGTGCGCCGCCACGGCCTCTATTACGACGGGATGATTGTCGAAGAGCAAACTATGGTGGCCTACGGCGACACGGAAATGACCGAGCTGGGCCGCTCGCTGGCGAAAAAGATCTGCCAGCAGTCGCAGCGTCCTGACGGGGTGGTCGCCATTAACGACGCGCTGGGCATTGGGCTGATGGCCGGCCTGCACGAGGCCAGGATCAGCGTCCCCGGGGAGATCTCGATTATCGGCATTGATAATATCCCGCTCTCCGGGCTGGTTTATCCCGGGCTGACCTCCATCATGCCGCCGCTGGCAGAGATGGCCGAGGTGATGGTCGAGCGGTTAATTGAGCGGATAGAGAACCCGACGCTTTCGCCCGCCGAGTTTCTGTTCCCTCCCGCGCTGGTCCGTCGGCAATCGGTACGCGAGGCGCCCGCGTCCTGAAGCAGGCGCGTTCCGCTGCGGTAAAAAAAGAAGCGCTCGGGGCGCTTCTCTTTTTTTCATACCAGCGTCGGCCCGACGGTGAGCAGAATATTGGCAAAGCGTCGGGTTTCGCCAGACGCGATGACCAACAGCGTATCCGATGATTTTGCCTGTGCGTAAAAGGCGTTGCGCTCAATATATTCAAGCTCGGTCGTCTGCGTCAGAACCTGGCGATATTCGCGCGCAATAGTATTATCAAACTCGGGCGGGCTGGCCATCAGCGTCGCTTTTTCAACGCTAATATAGCCAAGAACTTTTTGCAGGATCGTCACGCTGCCAATTAAGCCGGGAGAAAAGTTCAGGTACACAATCCGCGCCTGCGCTGCGCTGTTGGTCAAAATAGAATAATTAGCATCGGCAATAAGAATATTGGCCTTATGCCCGCACAGCGCCAGCGCCTGGAGTAAATCAGGATGGATAATATCGGATTTAATCATCAATACGCTCTCGTAATACGGGCGGCGTTAACCGCCCGGCTTTCCGCTATGCCCGGTAAATACCGCCGTTTATGTCAATTGTCGCCCCGGAAATAAAGCCATCGTATTCGGAGGCAAGGAAACAGATGGCTCTCGCGACATCCTCCGGCGTGCCCGCCCGGCCCAGCGGGATCTCCTGGACCGTGCGATCGGCAGATTCCTGGGTGGTGTGCTGGTTATGGAAACGCGTTCCCAGAATCAGGCCCGGGGCGACCGCGTTGACCCGAATACCAAACTCCCCCAGCTCGGCGGCAAGCGATCGCGTCCACGTCAGCACCGCGCCTTTCGTCGTGGAGTAGACCAGCGAACCCGAGTGCCCGCCGGAGCGCCCGGCCAGCGAGGCCAGATTGACGATGCTGGCGCCGTTCGCGGCGCTCTTGAGCCACGGCAGCGCCTGCTGGGTCACGTTGAGCATGGTGGTCATATTGACGTCAATAACGGTCCGCCAGAAGTGGGCGTCAATCTCGCCGAGCCACTTGCGCCCGATGATGCCGCCGACGTTGTTGATCAAAATATCGATACCGCCTAAAAACTCTGCCGCCACCGCCACGCAGCGGGCGGCGTCCGCCTCATCGGTTAAATCGGCACGGCCGCAGGCCGCTTTGCGCCCTTTTTGTTCGGCAATCGCCATCAGCTCTTTGGGCCCCTCTTCGCCGCTGAAATAGTGAATATAAATATCGCATCCCGCCTCAATTAATTTTCTTGCGGTCTCTTTTCCAATACCCTGTTCAGCACCGGTAATAAATACTTTTTTTGCCGTTAACAATCCCATTTCAGACTCCTGTTATTCAGACTCATCGCACCAGAAAATAATATTTATCGCCTCGGGCAATTTTGGAACGTGGACGTCCCTGCCCCCAGGCATAGTCAATTTCAGCTTGCGGATAATTATTTCGGCGGCATAGCAACGGTGCCGCCGCCTTGTACTCGATTAACGCAACGCTTAGTAACCCGCCAGACCCGGCAGCCAGGTGGTTAACGGTGGCACCATCGCCACGATAATGATGCCGACCAGAACCACCGCCAGGTATTTCGCCATCGGCCGGATCACGTGCTTCATCTCCACGCCGCAGATGGCGCAGGTGGTATATAAGCCCAGCCCAATGGGCGGTGAAAATAGCCCAAAGCCCATTGCCAGAATCATAATGATGCCGAAATGCAGCGGATTGAATCCAAGCTGCACGGCAATCGGCACCAGAATCGGGGCAAAGATAATCAGGGCCGGCGCGCCTTCCAGCACCGCGCCGAAGATAATCAAAATCACGATGGTGAGCAGCAGGAACAGCCAGGCCCCCTGCTCAACGCCAATACCGACCAGCAGCCCGGCGATTTGCTGCGGGATCATCTGTATGGTCAGCGCATAGGAGAGGCTGGTGGCGCAGGCGACGATAAACAGCAGCACCCCGGACATCGCGGCGATATCAATAAACATCTTCACCGTGGCCTTAAACGTCAGCTCGCGAAAAGCCAGCCGGCCGACCACGATGGCGTAGATCACCGCAAAGGCGGAGATCTCGGTTGAGGTGGCGATCCCCATCATCACGCCGCGGCCGATCATAAAGATCATCACCAGCCCAACGGCGGCGCCAAGATAGAGCTGAGCGCGCGGGCGCAGCACGGGATAGGCCTCGCTGACGTTAATTTTGCCACCAAAGCGGTTGGCGGCAATCATCAGCAGCACCAGCAGACAGGCCGCGGGCACCAGGCCGGCAATAAACAGCGCCCCGATTGAGATATTGGCTACAAAGCCCATCACGATTAGGTTTACGCACGGTGGAATGGTTTCGGCCATCACCGCCGAGGCGGCGAAAACGCCGGCCGCCTCCTCTCCGTCCTGCTTCGCCCGTCGTACCGCCGGCATCAGCACGCCGCCCACCGCGGCGACGTCCGCCAGCTTGGAGCCTGAAATGCCCGAGAAGAAAGCCATCGACAGGACGGTGGTCATGTTTAAGCCGCCGCGAAAGCGCCCCATTCCCCGCACGATAAGCTCCACGAGGCGCGTGGACATGCCGTTGATCTCCATCGCCGCGCCGGCGAGCAAAAAGAAGGGGATCGCCAGCAGGACAAAGTGATCGACCCCGGCCGCAACCTGCTGGGAGAAGAAGACAAACGGCAGCGACGGATCGCAGATAAAGAACACCATCGCCGACATGCCGAGGGTGAAGGCGATCGGCACGCCGGCGAGAATACCGAGGACGAAGCAGATAAGCATCAGCCCCGCCGCCGCGCTGGCCGGGTCGGCCATCAGCGACAGCTTGACGTAGCCAAGCGCGGCGAGCGCGAGGATCCCGGCGCCGCTGAGCAGCACGACCCTGGCGCGTTCACGTAAGGCCAGCTCCAGCGCGGCGACCATCATCACCAGCGAGCCAATCAGCACCGGGATCACGTAGATGACCTGCGGTAAACCGGTTTCGGTGGTCTGCACCCGCGCGGCCTGAACCAGGTCATAGCTGGAGACGACCAGCCCGACGGAAACCAGGAACAGGATCCAGCGGCTGGCGTGCACCACGTACGGCCGAACGTGCTGCGGCAGAAAGCGCAGGAACAAATCGACGCCGATATGCCCCCCTCTTGCCGTCGACGTTGCGACGCCAAAAAAGACCAGCGCAATCATCAGCGCCCGCGCCACCTCTTCCGCCCAGTGAATCGGGGAGTGCAGCGCATAGCGCCAGATAACGGAGGCGAAAACCACCAGCACGTTGATAAACAGCACCAGCGCCCCGGCCCAGGCGGTCAGGGTCGTCAAAAATCGACTTAGCCTGCCGAGCAGCGCCAGCGCGACGCACTCATCCTTTGCTTTAATAGAGATATCAGCCATCTTGAACTCTCTGTGTAAGGTCATGGATATCATCACAGGCTCGCCGCGAAGGGCGGGCGAGCCGACGCTCCCCGCTACTGCTGGCTCTCCGGCGCCGCGGCGGTAATCTCATCAACGATAGGTTTCATATCCGGATACTGGCCAAGGAATGCCTGCCACACCGGCTGCACCTGCTGATAGAAATAGCGGCGATCGGTTTCGCGGAAGGTTACGCCCTTCGCCTCGAGGTTTTTAATGGCCTCCTGCTCTTTTTTACCGGCCTGCAGGCGTTCGTAGTCGGTTGCCTCTTTTGCCGCGGCCAGCACCTCGCCGCGCAGCTCCGCCGGGATCTGCTCGAAGCTTTTCTTGTTCATGGCGATCATCAGCGGGTTGTAGCTATGGCGGGTCAGAGTGCCATTTTTGACAATTTCATAATATTTACTCGAGTAGATCGTCGGGGCGTCGTGCTCTACGCCGTCAATCACCCCCATCTGCAGGCTCGAATAGACTTCTCCTCCCGGCATCGGAATCGCCACCGCCCCCATATGGTTCAGGGTGGCGATAAAGTTGGGCACCGGCAAAACGCGGATTTTGAGATTTTTTAAATCTTCAGGCTTTTCAATAACCTTCTTGGTGTAAATATTGCGCGCGCCGAGGTTATAGCCGTAACCCAGCACCATCACGTTAGCCTTATTCATCATTAAAGCCGCCAGCTTTTCACCCGCTTTGCCGTCGAGTGTTTTGCCGACCTGCGCGTAATCTTTAAATAAGTAGCCGAGATCCAGGACGCCAATTTCAGGGACCAGCGTGGCCCAAATGGAGGTCCCGGAGATCATCATATTAATTGCGCCAATGCGTACCTGCTGGGTGGCGTCCGCCTCTTTCCCCAGCATGCCGTTGGGAAAATAGTTCAGCTTGATCTGCCCTTTCAGTTTTTCATTGTTATTCAGGTTTTCCTGAAAGCGACTGAACCAGATGTAGTGGGCCGAGGATTCATCCGCGGGCAGCGAAGAGTAGACCCGAAAATTAAGCGCCGCGTGGGCCAAAGAGGTCACGGCGCTGCCGGCTAACAGGGCCGTGCCCAAACATGCAACGGCAAAAATACGACTTACTGAACAAAACGGTTTCATTTTCATCATCGTTATCCTTTCACGTCCCGTTGAGATAGATGTCACCCTCTCAGGCCTTGCTGAATCGGCGGGGGAGTTAAACAAAAAAGTAGCTTCACGCTTCTACTGTAACGTTTTAGTGTAACGTTACAGAAACTATCCGGCGCCCTGGCTAAAAGCAAGGTGCTTAACGGGATCCTGGCGGATGAGATGTGATTTTTGTGGCGGACATCGCTAATTTGCGCGCGGGTGTTACACAGTGAAAAGCAGGTCGTGGCTGTTTAGTCACTGTTTAGCGCAGAGGGGGAGGAAGGGAGAGAGTGTGGCGCCGCGACGGCCCGGCATCAGCGGCAGAGCGTTTGGCCCCACCGCGCCGGCGGCTATCGGCTGGCGAAAATAGCGCGGCTGGCTCTCCTCACCGGCGAGGAGCGTCAGGCGGCAAAGTAAAACCAGGCGGTCTTAATAAGCTGATTCTCAACCTCAAAAACCGCCATACTCTCAATCGGCTCCGCGGAGAGTCCGTAAATCAGCTCGTGGTCGAAAACCTTATTGCCGAGAACGGTACGGAAAATAAGCTCCGCCCGCAGTTCAGCAACGTTAAAACGCTGGTTGACGTAAAACTCCCTTAACGCCGGAATGCCGATCATCGTGGGGCTTTCCGCTGGCATGCGGTACGCTTTGAAATCTTCGGAAAAGCAGGCAATAAATTGATTAATATCGTGGGCGTTGTAGGCCTTAAACTGCTTCTCCACCGGGCATTCCATGACGCTTTCCTTTCCACTATAAGTAATTATAAATGCACAATAACTGAATTTTTATTCAAATACCAACCCCTATTTTTGTCACTTATACCCGCCAGCGCTCTTCTTCACGTCCAATGACCCCGCTGCACAAACGGCTCTCTTTTAACGCCCCGGATCACAAAAAATAAACAATCCGCGCAATAAATGCGCACCTTTTAAAAATGTAGATATTTTTAAGTTATGGCGACGAAATTAATAGCGCCGCGCCAGACCCTACCGCGAGGATCGATTCTGATGAATACGTTCACTGCCGTAAAACCTCATCCCGACGATAGTGCCCGCAGCGACGGCGGGTTCACCATCTCCCCCTCGGCCCACTCGCCGCGGCTGCTGGAGCTCACCTTTTCCGCGCAGACTGCCCGCCTGTTTATGCAGCAGGCCGCGCAGTGGCCGGTGCAGGCGCTGGAATATAAATCCTTCCTGCGCTTTAAAATCGCCAGGGTCCTCGACGATCTCTGCGCCGGCCAGCTGCAGCCGCTGCTGTACGACACCCTGCTGGATCGCCGTCAGGGGGCGCTGCTGATCGGCGCGGAAGGAATCGATAGCGTGGCCCAGGCCGATGAGATGGTAAAGCTGGCAACGGCGGTTGCCCATCTGATTGGCCGCTCCAACTACGACGCCATGAGCGGCCAATACTACGCCCGCTTTGTGGTGACTAACGTCGATAGTTCAGACAGCTACCTGCGACAGCCGCATCGCGTCATGGAGCTGCATAACGACGGAACCTACGTCGAAGAGATCACCGACTACGTGCTGATGATGAAAATCGACGAGCAGCATATGCAGGGCGGAAACTCCCTGCTGCTGCATCTTGACGACTGGGAGCATCTGGAGCGCTATTTCAGCCATCCGCTGGCCCGTCGCCCGATGCGCTGGGCCGCGCCGCCGAGCAAAAACGTCAGCCACGACGTCTTCCACCCGGTATTCGACGTCGACCGCCAGGGCCGTCCGGTGATGCGCTATATCGATCAGTTCGTGCAGCCAAAAGATTTTGCCGAAGGCATCTGGCTAAGCGACCTGTCCGATGCCCTGGAAAACAGCCAGAACATCCTCTCCGTTCCGGTGCCGGTGGGCAAACTGCTGTTGATTAACAATCTGTTCTGGCTGCACGGCCGCGACCGCTTTACCGCGCATCCGGATCTGCGCCGGGAGCTGATGCGCCAGCGCGGCTACATCAGCGATGCCGACCACCGCTGCCGGCCCCATCAGTAAGCGCTAACAGTCGAAGGAACCGCGTGGATGTATGATTTTGTGATTATTGGCGGCGGCATTATCGGCATGTCGACCGCCATGCAGCTGCGGGAGGTCTACCCGGACGCCAGAGTTATGCTGCTGGAGAAAGAGTCCGCGCCGGCCTGTCATCAGACCGGTCGCAATAGCGGCGTGATTCATGCCGGAGTCTACTACACTCCCGGGAGCCTCAAAGCGCAGTTCTGCCTTGCCGGCAATCGGGCGACCAAAGCCTTTTGCCAGCGGCACGGCATCCGCTATGACGTCTGCGGAAAAATGCTGGTCGCCACCTCGCCGCTGGAGATGGCGCGGATGCGGGCGCTGTGGGATCGCACCGCGGCCAACGGCCTGCAGCGCGAATGGCTTAGCGCGGAGGCGCTGCGCGAGCGGGAACCGAATATTACCGGCACCGGCGCCATTTTTGTCCCCGCCAGCGGGATTGTCAGCTATCGCGAAGTTACCGAGGCGATGGCGAAAACCTTCGTCGCCGGCGGCGGGGAAATTGTCTACGCCGCCGAGGTCAGCGCCCTGAAAGAGCACGCCGCCGGCGTGGTCGTCTACACTAAACAGGGACAGGAGTTTGAAGCCGCCACCTTAGTGAGCTGTAGCGGCCTGATGGCCGACAGGGTGGTCAAAATGCTCGGCGTCGATCCCGGTTTTATTGTCTGCCCGTTTCGTGGGGAGTATTTCCGCCTGGCGCCTCAGCATAACCAGATAGTGAATCATCTGATCTACCCGATACCCGACCCGGCAATGCCGTTTCTCGGGGTCCACCTCACCCGCATGATTGACGGCAGCGTGACCGTGGGCCCGAATGCGGTGCTCGCCCTGAAGCGTGAAGGCTATCGCAAACGCGATTTTTCACTCTCCGATACGCTGGAAATCCTCGGTTCGCCCGCTATTCGTCGCGTGCTGCAGGGCAACCTGCGATCGGGCTTAGGCGAAATGAAAAACTCCCTGTGCAAAGGCGGCTATTTGCGGCTGGTACAAAAGTACTGCCCGAGCCTCGCTCTGCAGGATCTCCAGCCGTGGCCTGCGGGCGTCCGCGCACAGGCGGTTTCTCCGCACGGCAGGCTGATCGACGATTTTCTGTTCGTCACCACCGCGCGCTCCATTCATACCTGCAATGCGCCCTCCCCGGCGGCCACATCGGCTCTGCCCATCGGGGCGCATATCGTCGGCAAAGTACAGGCGCTGCTCGCCCGCCAGCACAACCCCGGCCGCAGCCTGCGCGCCGCCCGTAGCGCCGACTCCGTGCTTGCCGAATACACCCATTAAACGCTTTGAAACAGGACACTATCATGCAACTCAACGACCCAACTTTGTTTCGCCAGCAGGCATTTATCGACGGCCAGTGGCGCGATGCCCTCAGCGGGGAGGTGATTACGGTCACCAACCCGGCCAACGACCAGCGGCTGGGCAGCGTGCCGAAAATGGGCGCCGAAGAGACCCACGAGGCCATTGATGCCGCCAACCGCGCGCTCCCAGCCTGGCGGGCGCTAACGGCTAAAGAGCGGGCCGCGATCCTGCGCCGCTGGTTCGATCTTATCATGGCGAACCAGGACGACCTCGCCCGCTTAATGACCCTGGAGCAGGGGAAACCGCTGGCGGAAGCTAAGGGCGAAATCGGCTACGCCGCCTCGTTTATTGAATGGTTCGCCGAAGAAGGTAAGCGCGTCTACGGCGACACCATTCCCGGCCATCAGGCGGATAAGCGCCTGATCGTTATCAAGCAGCCGATTGGCGTCACCGCCGCCATCACGCCGTGGAACTTCCCTGCCGCCATGATCACCCGCAAGGCCGGCCCGGCGCTGGCCGCAGGCTGCACCATGGTGCTCAAACCCGCCAGCCAGACCCCCTTCTCCGCCCTCGCGCTGGCCGAGCTGGCGCAGCGCGCCGGGATCCCCGACGGCGTTTTCAGCGTGGTGACAGGATCCGCCGGCGCGGTCGGCAACGCGCTGACCAGCAACCCGCTGGTGCGCAAGCTATCGTTTACCGGCTCGACGGAGATTGGCCGCCAGCTGATGGCACAGTGTGCGCAAGATATTAAGAAAGTCTCCCTCGAGCTCGGCGGCAACGCGCCGTTTATCGTGTTCGACGATGCCGATCTCGATAAAGCGGTTGAAGGCGCGCTGGCCTCCAAGTTCCGCAACGCCGGGCAGACCTGCGTTTGCGCCAATCGCCTGTACGTGCAGGAGGGCGTTTACGACCGCTTTGCCGAAAAGCTGCAGCAGGCGGTGGAAAAGCTGCAGCTCGGCGATGGCCTGCAAAGCGGCGTCACCACCGGGCCGCTGATTGATGACAAAGCGGTCGCCAAGGTGCAGGAGCATATTGCCGATGCCCTCGCCAAAGGCGCGCGCATCATGACCGGCGGCAAGGTGCACGAGCTGGGCGGCAACTTCTTCCAGCCGACGATCCTGCTGGACGTTCCCGATAGCGCTAAGGTTGCTAAAGAGGAGACCTTCGGCCCGCTGGCCCCGCTGTTCCGCTTTAAAGATGAGGCGGACGTTATCCGTCAGGCTAACGATACCGAATTCGGTCTCGCGGCCTATTTCTATGCCCGCGATCTGAGCCGCGTCTTCCGCGTTGGCGAGGCGCTGGAGTACGGGATTGTCGGGATCAACACCGGCCTCATCTCCAATGAGGTCGCGCCTTTTGGCGGCGTCAAAGCCTCGGGGCTCGGCCGCGAGGGCTCGAAGTATGGCATCGACGATTACTTAGAGATCAAATATATGTGCATTGGTCTGTAGGGTTACGCCCGACGTTGATGCCGTCAATACAACCCTAATACGCCCGTCCCGGCGCAAAAAGGCCGGGATAGCCGCTCAGGAGTAAGCCCATGACCGCCACCTCCCAGCCGACGGCCATCGACGGATACCGCTGGCTCAAAAGCGACATCATTCGCGGCCTGTATCAGCCCGATGAGAAGCTGCGTATGAGCCTGTTAACCGCGCGCTATGCGCTTGGCGTCGGGCCGCTGCGCGAAGCGCTCTCCCGGCTGGTTGCCGAGCGCCTGGTCACCGTGGTTAATCAAAAAGGCTATCGGGTTGCCTCGATGTCGCAGCAGGAGCTGCTCGATATCTTCGACGCCAGGGCTCATATGGAGGCAATGCTGGTGCGTCTCGCCATTGAGCGCGGCGACGACGAGTGGGAGGCCGAGCTGCTCGCGAGGGCGCATCTGCTCAATAAGCTGGAGTCCAGCGATGCCAGCGAGCAGCTGCTGGACGAGTGGGACAGGCGTCATCAGGCGTTCCATTCCGCCATCGTTGCCGGCTGCGGTTCACAGTATCTGCTGCAAATGCGCGAACGCCTTTTCGACCTCGCCGCGCGCTACCGTTTTATCTGGCTGCGCACGACCGTGCTGTCGGTGGCCATGCTGGAAGATAAGCAGCGCCAGCATCGAAGGCTAACCGAGGCGATTCTGGCGCGCGACGCCCCGCTTGCCGGTGAGCTGATGCGCCAGCATCTGCTGACGCCTATTCCGGTCATTCAACGGGCGATGGCGGGAAAACTTCAGCAGAAAGCCTCCTGACGAGGCGCTGCCGGAGGGCTTATTTGGCCGGTTTCTTATAGAAAGGCAGCTGCGTAATCGGGTAGGTGTAGGTCTCCTGAACGACGCATCGATCGGGGGTCGCCATGCCGGAGTAGAAGAAAAAGTACTCGTTACTATCGGGGAAAAAGACCAGATCGTCGCCGTTTTGAAAGCTGGTGATGCGAAAAGGCACGTGGCTTTTCGTCTGCGCCTGCTTCATGCCCGAGGCGACCTGGAAATGATCCCCCCACTTCATGGTGGAGAGCTTGTAGTGGAAGCGGGAGATGGTCACGCTTTGCCGCAGCGAGCAGGATAGTTTCACTGCGGTGCCGGCCCATGCTGGTGAGAGAAATAAGCCTATCAGGCTTGTTAGCAATATGAATTTCATGAAGATCTTATAATTTAAGGGGCTATTTTTCTAACGGTATCACGTATCGCTCCATCAGGCATTCCCGGCGGCCACATTCGCCAGGCGGACCTGGATTCCAGGAATTATCCTGGTCTTCATCGCGCGAATACCCGAAAGGCAATGAGCGCAGCGGAAAATTTCGGCGATGGCGCCCCACCGCCGGACTCTTCAAAAGAAGGGGACCGTCGCGGTGGAGCTCAGCCCGTAATGGTTAAAAGTCCCCTCCGTTGGCGTATCGCTTAAGTCGCCTGCGGCAATAAACATGCGGAAGCTTCGACCCAGGGCCTGATTCTTTATCCAGATATAGGGTAAATCCGAAGTCGGCGTCGCGACCTGACGCCTGTGCCCGGTTGGCGCGTCGGCTGAGATAGCGCCGCGGCGCTTCATATAGCGCTTCATGCGCTGGTGCGGCGTTTTAAGCTGCACGCGCCGGTAATGACGATACTGGACGTTATCGGGTACCGGCGTCGCCGGACCAATCCAGATATAATGCGATAAATCATTAAGTAATACCCGAAGCCTGAGATTTTCCAGCCCGTACAGCTGCCCATGTAGCCTAATCACATTCCCCGGCGTTTGCTTAAATGCCGGCAGGCTTAAGCCAATATCCCCATGCCTGTGGGCGCTTAGCGCAACGAATAGTTTTTCAAACAGCGCGGAAAGGAGGGACGGCAGAGAGCGTGATTGTCGTGGAATAAGTTTAATTTCAATATAATAATCCATCGGCTATTTCTCCTTAATACATTGCCGCCATCCTTACCCATACAAAAAACAATGCCGTTGATACAAATCAAATTAGCAAAAGGTAAGGAAATAACCGCGTGGCGGTTGCAGTAGGGTTTAACCTGGCTAATTTCATCGCGTAAAATCAATAAAATGGCGCACCGAAATAATAGTCACATCAGCGTTATTATTCCGCCGGGGTGACTATTACATGATGTGAATAACAGGCTATTGAGTGACGGGCTATTTATTGTGCGCGATCCCTCGCTTTATATTTCTCCCGATGGCCTGGACATTGCCCTGTAGGCCCTTACCCTTTGACTGCGGCAAGATAAAGCCCGGCCTGGCCTGGAGGGTAGCGCTGATTATGATGGGTTGCGCCGCCGCGCGCAAAAGTGACTGACCGGACTGACGTGACGGGGATAGCATCGCGCTATCCCCGCTTTGCGGCGTCTCAGGACTTATAGATACGAACCGGGGCGCTTTTATAGGCCGGCGTCAGGCTCTGTTTATCAACCGAGTCCAGCGACAGTAAAATGTTGGCCTCCGGCAGATAGGCGGCGACGGACGACGCGGCCATCGGGACAATATAAACCGTCTGGCTGCGCATCACCCTCTCTTCACAAACGTTGCCCTCATCATCCAGGGCCACAATATTGACCACATCTCCCTGCACCAGCTGGCGCTTTTGCGCTTCCTGACGGCTGAGGAAAATGACGTCACGGCGTCCGGTAACGCCGCGGTAGCGGTCGTCCATCCCGTAAATCGTCGTATTGTACTGGTCGTGGCTGCGAATAGTTGTCAGCACCAGGCAGTCTGACGGCATACCCGCGCTATCCAGCGCCTCGGCATCGCAAACGTGGAAGGTCGCCTTGCCCGAAGCCGTGCGGTATTCGCCGCGCGAGGCCGGGTTATCGAGGCGGAACCCGCCGGGGGCAGCGATGCGCTCGTTGAACTGATGGAACTCGGGGATGACGGCTTCAATCGCCTCGCGAATCAGTCGATAGTCAGCCACCAGCTTCTCCCAGGCGACCGGGCTGCGCGGTAGCGTGGCGCGCGCCAGGCCCGCCACAATGGCGGGCTCAGACAGCAGCCAGGGCGAGGCCGGCTTCAGCGAGCCGGTTGAGGCATGCACCATGCTCATCGAGTCCTCAACGGTGACGGACTGCACGCCCGCGCGTTGCATATCGCGCTCGGTGCGCCCTAAGGTCGGGAACAGATAGGTGTTTTTGCCCGCCAGCAGGTGGGAGCGGTTGAGCTTAGTCGCCACGTGGACCTGCAGATCCAGGCGGCGCATCGCCGGGAACGTTCGCAGCGGGTCGGGCATCGCCACGGCGAGGTTTCCGCCCATGCAGATGAGCCCGCGAGAGACCCGGCTTTCGATAGCCTTAATGCTTTCGATGGAGGATCGTCCGTGCGCCCGCGGTACCCTGATACCGAAATAGTTTTCCAGCCGCAGGTTAAACGCTTCATCCGGCGCTTCGTTTATTCCCACCGTCCTGTCACCCTGGACGTTAGAATGACCGCGTAGCGGACAAATACCGGCGCCTTCACGCCCCATGTTGCCGCGCATCAGCAGCAGATTGATCAGCTGCTGGACGTTCTGGGTGCCGTTACGATGCTGCGTAATGCCCAGACCATAGCTGATGATAACCCGCCGGTGGCGGCTATAAATATCGGCAAAATATTCGATAGCGCTGCGCTCAACGCCCGCTCCGCGCTCAATATCCGCCCAGTCGAGGCCGCTCAGGTCGTCAAATAGCGCCTGGTATCCCGAGGTTTGCGAGGCGATAAATTCGCTATCAATAACCGGCGCCTGCTGCAGGGAGCGACGCTGCGCATCCATCTCCAGCAGCGCTTTCATGGCGCCGCGGAAAAACCACGCGTCTCCCCCAACGCGGATCTGGAAGTAATCGCTGGAGAGATCCGTGTGCCCGCCCATAAGCATGTCGCTCGGCGACTGGGGGAAGCTAAACCGCTCCAGGCCGCGCTCGCGCAGCGGGTTTACGGAGATAATCTTCGCCCCGCGCTTCGCCACTTCGCGCAGGGTCGTCAGCATCCGCGGATGGTTAGTGCCCGGATTATGCCCAACGCAAATCACCAGATCCGCGGCGTCAAAATCGCTCAGCTCGACGGTGCCCTTGCCGATCCCGATTGAGGAGCCCAGCCCGGTGCCGGTCGGGCTGTGGCACATATTGGAGCAGTCGGGGAAGTTGTTGCTGCCATATTCGCGCGCGTAGAGCTGATAGAGAAACGCGGCTTCATTTGAGGTGCGCCCGGAGGTGTAAAACTCCATCTCATCAGGGGAGAACCCGCGCATGATGTCGCCAATTTCGGCAAACGCCTCCTCCCACGCGATGGGCTGATAGGTATCGCTGATAATGTCGTATTTCATCGGATGAGTGAGCCGGCCGCTGTTTTCCAGCTCAAAGTCGCTTTGCTGCCAAAGCTCGTTCAGCGTGTGGCGGGAAAAGAACGCCGGCGAGGCTTTTTTGCCGGTGGTTTCCCAGGAGACGGCCTTAACGCCGTTTTCGCACAGCTCCATCATCGAGCGGTGCTGCGGATCGGGCCACGCGCAGCCGGGGCAATCAAACCCCTTCATCTGATTCATTTTAAACAGCGCGATGGTGTCGCGTACCGGCGTTTTTTGTCCCAGCACGTGCGCGGTGCAGGCCTTAACGGCTCCCCATCCTCCGGCGGCGCCCTGGTATTCGTTTAATCCACGGGTAGTATCAGTCATCAGATCGTATCAGTTATATTTTCAATGCTGCTTTATTAACACAGGCGCTCCGTCGAGCTGATTCCTATCAAGGGGTACGGCGTTAACAGAAAATAATAAGAAAGAAGTATTTCGCTGGCGACGGAATAAAGTTTCGTGGGTGCTTATAGCGATATCAACATCAGGCCTGCCTGAATGGTTACGCCTCTGCTAGCAGGATTAAAAGAACTTTACTCTTTTATAACAGCAGGATATCTATTTGTTTTCTGCTAAGGCTACCCTTAATGGGTCAGATTACATAAAGAATAATGAGTAAAAAAACCGCCCGCTCATGATGTCGTGACAGGTTAAAAATCAACAGCCGATATGCATCCAAAAATAAACCCGCAGAAAAAGCAGAATATTCTCTGAGGTTTAAAAAACTGATTCGCGGACGGGTATTTTCCAGGCGCAATAAATATCTACCCACTTTAATCCGGGTTATTAAAACAGGGTGATAAAGCAGGCCGGCGGGATTTACAATTAGTAAAAAATTTCTACGTAAAAAAATGTCCACGCCGTGGGGCATGGACATTTTCGCTCGATTGAGTCTACGGAAGGAGCATCAGGCTCTCAGCCTGACCGGCTCGCTAAAGTCATCAGCCGGTTCAAGCTTGAGGCTGAATGTTGCCAGCAGCGCGTTGGCTCTGGTGTGGAAATCACGGAGCGTTTTTTCAAGCCGTTCGCTAACTTCAGGATCGTCGATATCCACCGACTGCCATACCCCTTCTTTATCGAACAAACCAAACTGATAGCTGTACGTGAAGCGCGATGCCTGTGCTTCCATCTCCATCCACCAACCCCAAAACTCTCGTTTTTCCGGCGCCGGTTTAACGTTGACGCAAACTGCCAGGCAATCGAAAAAGAAGCGGTTGTCTTCACACTGCTCTTCGCGGATATAGGGGCCAAGAGCCGTGAATTTCTTAATCAGCTTACTCTTCAGGTGTCCACTCGGTAACGTCATTGCGATCTCCTTTAGTGATGCAACTGTTTTACCAAATCAATAAAATTTAGCAATATATTAACCAAATCTATGATTGATCCACCGGCTAATCTGTCGCAATGCGTGATCAAAACTGCGATAAATCGGCTTCGATGGGATCTCGAGCAGCTTGCCATCGGCAGATGACGAGGTGATTAAACGCGACTCCTCTTCCGGGCTGAAAGGATCGTTTTTCCAGTAGCCGGAGAACATCGGCGTCGGGCAGCGGCGCCCCAGAAGCCCCTGGGTTTTTAACGAATAGCGGTTCAGCTCAATGCGCAGCGCTTCGTCAGAGGCGTCGTGCATGCCCAGGCGCGACGCCAGCACGTCAAGATACATTTCAGGGACGCGCCCCTGGTGCAGAGGATCGACCAGCAGGCTGTGCACCACCGGCCCCAGACAGGCAACGGCCTTCAGGCGCTGTGACTCAAGATAGCCGAGCCGGACGGCAATATTGGCACCAAAGCGGAAGCCGAACGCCGCGACCCGGGTATGGTCGACCCACGGAACGTTTTCCAGATGCCGCAGCGCGTGCTGGTGCAGCAGGCTGGTGTCCTGGGTCAGCGTCCATTTCGATGAAAAGCCGATGGAAGGCAGATCGAGGGTCAGCATCGCTATCCCCAGCGGGGCAAAATAGTCCTCATACAGGCTGTAGTAATCGGTCTGCAGCGAGTCCAGGCCGCCGCACATCATGATCACCGGGAACGGGCCCTCACCTTTTGGCAGATGTAAAAACCCGCTGACCGGCGCGCCGCCGGGTATCGGGAATTCGATCTCGCGTAGCTCGCCCGGCAGACGCTGAGCGGCCTCTTCATAGGCCCGGTTGGCCAGCGCCTGCGCCTGATCGGCAAGCTCATCGCCTTTAATGTGCGGATAGGCGGCAATGCTGTAGAGGTTGGAGGCGTGCAGCCAGTGGCGGCCGCTAAGCTCAAGGTCCGTTTCCTGACCCGCCATTTGCTGCCAAATCATGGCCTGTTTAGCCCATTCGAAAATCCAGTTGCCGCCGCGATACCCCACGACGGTGTCGTACAGCTCAGGGTTGGTGCGCTCCGCATCGCTCATGACGATGCGCGCCTGCACGTCGAGGATCTCCTGCGGCGTCACGCCGCGACGGATCCACATCAGGCGATTGATCAGACGATACCAATGATCGACGTTGCTGCCATCAAGCGCGGAGTGGATCGGCTGCTGCGAACCGGACGCAAACCGGCGCACCAGCGTCGACGTTTCTGGGTGTTTGAATCGAGGTTTAAACAGCGTTTCGCTAAGGTTAGCCTGTGACATGTGCAGTCTCCATCGTGTTGCCACTCCTGCTATTGTAACCTGCTAACAGGCAAAAAAAACCACGCCCGGCAAAACCGGGCGTGGTAAATAGCACTTGCCTTGAAAATTAACGACCTGAGATAGGCGGTACGAAGACCACGCCCATATCCCACGGCTGTTCAATCCAGGTTTCCTGCGGAATATCAACAACATAATCGTCAACCAGCGGACGACCGGCCGGCTTAGCGAAAATAGTGACGAAGTGTGCTTTTGGATACATTTCGCGAATGGCTACCGCGGTGCCGCCGGTATCGACCAGGTCATCAATAACGATGAACCCTTCACCATCACCTTCAGCACGCTTAAGGACGGTCAGCTCACGCTGGTTATCGTGGTCATAGCTAGAAATGCAAACGGTATCAACATGACGAATACCCAGCTCACGCGCCAGCAGCGCGCCCGGTACCAGACCACCGCGGCTAACGGCAATAATGCCTTTCCATTGTTCAGAAGGCATCAGGCGACTTGCCAGTTTGCGGGCGTGAATCTGCAACATGTCCCAGGTGACGACGTATTTTTCGCTCATGTGAAGTGTCCCAGCCTGTGTAATACGGCTTAAATGATGTTCGAGGGGGAAAATGGTTGCGCGAGATTATAGAGATCTGAAGCGCTAAAAACCAGTATTAAGCGGCCCTGGCGACGCTTTTTGCGTTGTTTCCACTACCCGTGCGCGTGGAAAGTGGTATTCTCAACCCCACCGCGCAAGCCCTCGCTTGTCGTGTATTCTATTGCTAACCCTCGACCTGCAAAAGAATTTTGCAGGCGATCGTAAGGAGACTCATCGTGTCTGAACTGTCTCAATTATCCCCGCAGCCGCTGTGGGATATTTTTGCCAAAATCTGCTCCATTCCCCATCCGTCCTATCACGAAGAACAACTCGCTGAACACATCATGGGCTGGGCAAAAGAAAAAGGCTTACACGCAGAACGCGACCAGGTTGGCAACATTCTGATTCGTAAAGCCGCTACCGCCGGGATGGAAAACCGTAAACCGGTCGTGCTACAGGCGCACCTCGATATGGTGCCGCAGAAAAACAACGACACCGTGCACGACTTTACTAAAGATCCGATTCAGCCGTACATCGACGGCGAGTGGATCAAGGCCCGCGGCACAACCCTCGGCGCCGATAACGGCATCGGTATGGCTTCCGCTCTGGCGGTATTGGCTGACGACGCCGTCGAACACGGCCCGCTGGAAGTGCTGCTGACCATGACCGAAGAAGCCGGGATGGACGGCGCGTTTGGCCTGCAGGCAAACTGGCTACAGGCCGATATCCTGATTAATACCGACTCGGAAGAAGAAGGCGAAATCTACATGGGTTGCGCCGGTGGTATCGACTTCACCTCCAACCTGCCGCTGGCGCGCGAAGCGATTCCGGCCGGTTTCCAGAGCTTTAAGCTGACGTTAAAAGGGCTGAAAGGCGGCCACTCCGGCGGTGAAATCCACGTCGGCCTGGGGAATGCCAACAAGCTGCTGGCCCGCTTCCTCGCCGGTCACGCCGCCGAGCTGGACCTGCGCCTGGTTGATTTCAACGGCGGCACCCTGCGTAACGCCATTCCGCGTGAAGCCTTCGCCACCGTTGCGGTAGCCGCTGACAAGACGGACGCCCTGGCGGCCCTGGTCAATACCTACCAGGAGATCCTTAAAAACGAGCTGGCGGCCAAAGAGAAGAATCTGGTCCTGCTGCTGGATGCCGTTACGACGGATAAAGCCGCGCTGACGGCGCAGTCTCGCGACGGCTTCGTTCGTCTGCTGAACGCCATGCCGAACGGTGTGATCCGTAACTCCGACGTGGCGAAGGGCGTGGTAGAGACCTCCCTCAACGTCGGCGTGGTGACCATGACCGATGATAACGTCGAAATTCACTGCCTGATCCGTTCCCTGATCGACAGCGGCAAAGACTACGTCGTCAGCATGCTGGATTCGTTAGGCAAACTGGCGGGTGCTAAAACCGAAGCCAAAGGCGCTTACCCAGGCTGGCAGCCGGATGCAAACTCACCGGTTATGCATCTGGTCCGCGAAACCTACCAGCGTCTGTTTAACAAAACGCCGAATATCCAGATTATTCACGCCGGTCTGGAGTGCGGTCTGTTCAAGAAGCCGTACCCGGATATGGATATGGTTTCCATTGGGCCGACCATTACCGGACCACACTCTCCGGACGAACAGGTTCATATCGAGAGCGTTGGCCAGTACTGGACCCTGCTGACTGAACTGCTGAAAGCCATTCCGGCAAAATAAGCGGCCAGCCGCAGGTTTGATCTCTCCGGGTTCTCCCGGATGCGGGCGGCGGCCTCGTCGCCCGCGAATCTACACCGGCCACAAGCCGCTCCCTACCTCACCTTCTCCATGCGATAGTTAATAAACGTCTCTCCCCGCGCGGCCACCCGCTGCTCTTCAACGACCGTGAAGCCATGACGCGCAAAGCAGGCCCTGGCCGTGATGCTGGCCTCAACCGTCAGCGTCCCCTGCGGAATTTGCCTGAATAGCTCGGCGAGCAACGCCCCGGCAATTCCCTGACGGGCACGCTCGGGAGCGACAAACAGGAGATCGATATCGCTGCCGATGGCGCTAATAAAGCCGACCGGCTGCCGGTCAATCACCGCCACCAGCACCCGCGAGTCGCGCATTTTTTGCCGCCAGCGCGCCTCATCAACCTGCGCCCAGGCGGCAATTTGCCGTGGCGAATAATCGCGGCTGGCGGTCTGCCGAATCGCGCGCAGGAAGATGGCGCACAGCGCGGAAAAATCGTCATCCTGGTAATCTCTTATCTGCAGCATAGCTATAGTCCCAGAACCAGCTGCCGCTCCAGCTGGGGATCGAGTAACGTAACGTGCAGCCCCACCAGCCGCACCCCGCGGCCGCCGCGCCGTTCATGCCAGGCTTTGTAGGCCGTGGCGAGCAAATCATCTTTACTCAGGCGCGGCCAGACGTGCTCCTGGGTGGTGAGCTGAAAATCATTAAACTTGAGCTTTACCCCCTGGCGGGCAATCAGCAGATCCGGTTTAACCTTGAGCAGCCGCCGCTCCAGCTCCTGGTAGAGGCTCTCGATAATCGCCTCACAGTCGCCCCACTGGTGAATATCCTCCACCAGCGTACGCTCGACGCCCACCGATTTACGCTGTCGCGTGTTGTTGATTTCCCGCTCGTCGATGCCCTGGCTTCTCTCCCATAGGATCCGACCAAATTTGCCGAAGCGCTTGAGCAGCATCGCCAGATCGCTTTTCTGCACGTCTTCGCAGGTGCGCAGCCCCATATTTTCCAGCTTAGCCGCGGAGACTTTCCCCACGCCGGGTATTTTCGCCAGCGGCAGGGTTCTGACGAACTCGGCAACCTGGTGCGGCGCAATCACAAACTGGCCGTTGGGTTTATTGAGATCGGAGGCGATTTTGGCGAGAAACTTCACCGGGGCGATACCGGCGGAAGCGGTCAGCTGCAGCTCATGGTGAATGGTCTGGCGGATCTCTTCGGCCATCAGCGTCGCAGATCCCTGGCAGTGGACGCTGTCGGTGACGTCAAGATAGGCCTCATCAAGCGAGAGGGGTTCAATCAGCGAGGTATAACGTGAAAAGATTTCCCGGATATGGGCCGATGCCTCTTTGTAGGCGTCAAAGCGCCCCGGCAGCAGCGTCAGGTGCGGGCAAAGCTTAAGCGCCATCGCCGTTGGCATGGCGCTACGCACGCCAAACTTACGCGCCGGATAGTTGGCGGTACTGATGACGCCCCGCTGGACCTGGCTGCCGCCGATGGCGATGGGAATATCCCGCAACGCCGGGTTATCTCGCATTTCAACCGCGGCAAAGAAGCAGTCCATATCAACATGGATGATTTTGCGCATAGCTAGCCCTCACTGACCACTGGACAAGTATACAGCATAATTCTGCGTAATGAGAAGAGAGGGAAGCCAAAATGCGCTGAGGACAAACCCCGGCGTCGCTGAGCGCGGCCGGGGTTATGAGACAGGCGGGGAGAGGTTACAGGATCCGCTCCTGCTTACGCTGCGCTTCGCGCGCCAGGCGTTTTTTGCGCGCATCGCACGGCTCCGGGCAGTCGCAGACCTTTTCCAGACCCAGCGAGGCGATCCCGCCGCAGCTTCCCTGCAGGCTTTTGCGCTTCACCAGATACCCCAGCGACATCCCCAGAATCACCAGGGCGAAAATCACAAAGGTGGCGAAAAACAGAGTCCACATCATCAGCCTCCAAAATCATCCAGCATGATATTGTCATCCTCGACGCCGAGATCCTTAAGCATTTTAATCACCGCGGCGTTCATCACCGGCGGCCCGCACATGTAAAACTCGCAGTCCTCCGGCGCCGGGTGATCGCGCAGATAGTTCTCATATAGCACATTGTGGATGAAGCCGGTGTGACCATCCCAGCTATCTTCCGGCAGCGGATCGGACAGCGCCACGTGGAAGGTAAAGTTAGGATTTTCCCGCGCCAGCTGTTCGAATTCATCGTCGTAGAACATTTCGCGCAGCGAGCGCGCGCCGTACCAGAAGCTGATTTTACGCCCGCTGTGCAGCCGCTTGAGCTGATCGAAAATATGCGAACGCATCGGCGCCATGCCGGCCCCGCCGCCGATAAAGACCATTTCAGCGTCGGTATCTTTGGCAAAGAATTCGCCAAACGGCCCGGAGATGGTCACCCTGTCGCCGGCCTTTAGCGACCAGATATAGGACGACATAATGCCCGGCGGCGCGTCCGGTACCTTCGGCGGCGGCGTGGCAATACGCACGTTGAGCATGATAATGCCCTTCTCGTCCGGGTAGTTAGCCATCGAGTAGGCGCGCAGGGTCGGCTCTTTTACCTCGGAGACGTAGCGGAACAGGTCAAACTTATCCCAGTCGGCGCGGTACTCGTCCGGGACGTCAAAATCGGCGTAGGCGATCTTATGCGACGGGCACTCGATCTGGATATACCCGCCGGCGCGGAACGGCACGACTTCGCCGTCCGGCACGCGCAGCTTCAGCTCTTTGATAAACGTCGCTTTGTTATCATTAGAGATAACGTCACATTGCCATTTTTTGACGCCGAAGATCTCTTCCGGTAGCTCGATCTTCATGTCCTGCTTTACCGCCACCTGGCAGGCCAGACGGCAGCCCTCTTTCGCCTCGCGCCGGGAGATATGGGAAAGCTCGGTCGGCAGGATATCGCCACCGCCCTCTTTTATCGTCACCCGACACTGGCCGCACGAGCCGCCGCCGCCGCAGGCGGAAGAGACAAAAATGCCGTTGTTGGAGAGGGTATTAAGCAGCTTATCGCCGGCAGGGGTGCGTATTTGCCTGTCCGCCTCGTTGTTAATTTCAATGACCACATCACCGGCGTTAACCAGCTTTGAACGTGCGGCGAGGATCAGCCCCGAGAGCACCAGCACGATCAGGGTGAACATCACGACGCCAAGAATAATTTCCATACTTTCCGCCCTTATAGCTGCACACCGGAGAATGACATAAAGCCCAGCGCCATCAGTCCCGTGGTAATAAAGGTGATCCCTAACCCGCGCAGACCCGCGGGCACGTTGGCATATTTCATTCTTTCCCGGATGCCCGCCAGGGCGACAATCGCCAGCGTCCAGCCGATGCCAGAACCGAAGCCGTAGACAATGGACTCCGTGAAGTTGTAGTCACGCTGCACCATGAAGGAGACGCCGCCAAAAATCGCGCAGTGCACGGCAATCAGCGGCAGGAAGATCCCCAGCGCGTGATGTAACGCCGGGAAATACTTATCGAGGATCATCTCGAGGATCTGCACCAGCGCGGCGATAACCCCAATGAAGGTAATAAAGTTGAGGAAGCTTAAATCAACGCCCTCCGCCAGCGCCCCGTCTCGCAGCACCAGGTTATAGATCAGGTTATTGATCGGCACCGCCAGACCAAGCACGATGGTGACCGTCAGGCCGAGACCAAAGGCGGTAGAGACCTTTTTCGAGACCGCAAGGAAGGTACACATCCCGAGGAAGAAGGCCAGCGCCATGTTTTCTACGAATACGGCGCGGACAAACAGACTGATATAGTGAGCCGTCATCGTTTACTCCTTTTCCTGCTGTTCCGGCTTCCAGCTGCGCAGCGCCCAAATCAGCAAACCGATAATGAAGAACGCGCTCGGCGCCAGCAGGAACAGGCCGTTTGGCTGATACCAGCCGCCGTTTTGCACGGTCTCAAGGACGGTCATCCCAAACAGCTTGCCGCTGCCGATAAGCTCGCGCAGAAAGCCGACAATAATCAGAATGGCGCCATAGCCCAGACCGTTACCAATGCCGTCGATAAAGCTGGCCAGCGGCGGTGACTTCATGGCGAACCCTTCCGCCCGCCCCATCACGATGCAGTTGGTGATGATAAGCCCGACGAATACCGACAGTTGTCTGGAGGTCTCATAGGCAAAGGCGCGCAGCAGCTGGTCCACCACGATCACCAGCGAGGCGACGATCGTCATCTGCACGATAATGCGCACGCTGTTGGGAATATGGTGGCGGATCATCGAGATAAACATGCTGGAGAAGGCCGTCACCAGCGTGACCGCGACGGTCATCACCAGCGCGGTTTCCAGCTTAGTGGTCACCGCCAGCGCCGAGCAGACCCCCAGCACCTGCAGCGTAATGGGGTTATTAGCCAGCAGCGGCCCCACCAGCACGCGCTTCATCTCTTTCGTATCGCCTGCTTCAGCCATTATTCAGCTCTCCATCACGCACTCTTTTCAGAAACGGGCCGAAGCCCAGCTCGCCCATCCAGAAATCAAAGCTATGCTGCACGCCGTTGGAGGTCAGCGTCGCCCCGGACAGGCCGTCGACGGCATGGATATCTCCCGGGTGCGCCCCGCCCTTCACCACCTTCAGCGCCGGATGGCCGCTATCATCAAGCACCTGCTTGCCGATAAACTGCTGGCGCCAGTTGGGGTTTTCCACCTCACCGCCCAGCCCCGGCGTTTCGCCGTGATCGTAATACGTCAGGCCCTTAATGGTACGGCCATCGGTACCCAGTGCCACGAAGGCGTACATCATCGACCACAGACCGTTGCCGTAAATCGGCAGGATCACTTCCTGAATCTGCTGCTGCTCATCGCGCACCAGATAAATTTCGACAATATTGCTCCGATGCTTGATGCCCGCCGGGTCCTGGCTGACCTCCAGCGAGATGCTTTGCTCAGGATCTTTCAGCGCCTGCGCCTGGTTAAATTTAGCCGGGTCCTTATCCAGCAGCTCGCCGCTGGCTAAATCCACCAGCCGCGGAGAGATACGGGCGGCAAAAACGCTCTCCACCTCATCGGCGCTCATCCTCGGCGTCATCAGCCCGGATACGGCGAGGATATTGCGCTGTTTATCCAGCTCACGCTGCTCCTGCTGCCGAGACTTCAGGCCCACGGCGGAGCCAGCAACCACGATAGAGCAGACCAGACACAGCACCAGCACCACCAGCAGCGTTTTGCCGATGCTATCGTTACCTTTATTCTCAGCCACGCGACTTCCTCCGCTTAATATTGGCCTGCACCACCAGGTAATCGAACAGCGGCGCAAAAAGGTTGGCAAAGAGAATGGCCAGCATCATCCCTTCCGGATAGGCCGGGTTGACCACGCGGATCAGCACGCACATCACGCCGATAAGCAGGCCATAGCTCCATTTGCCTTTATCAGTAAACGAGGCGGATACCGGGTCCGTCGCCATAAACATCATGCCGAAGGCAAAGCCGCCGAGCACCAGATGCCAGTACCACGGCATGGCGAATAGCGGGTTGGTGTCCGAGCCGATAAAGTTAAACAGCGTCGCGGTCGCCACCATGCCGATCGCCACCCCGGCAACGATGCGCCAGGAGGCTACGCGGCTAAAGATAAGAATCGCGCCGCCGATCAGGATCATCAGCGTTGAGACCTCGCCAATCGAGCCGGGAATATTGCCGAGGAAGGCGTCCAGCCAGCTCACCGGCTGGCCGCTGGCCACGTTTACCAGCGCTTCACCGCCGCCGCTCGCCCACTGGGAGAGCGGCGTTGCGCCGGAAAAGCCGTCCGCGGCGGTCCATACCAGGTCGCCAGAAATCTGCGCCGGGTAGGCAAAGAACAGGAACGCGCGCCCTGCCAGCGCCGGGTTAAGGAAGTTACGCCCGGTGCCGCCAAAAATCTCTTTGGCGATAACCACGCCGAAAGAGATGCCCAGCGCCGCCTGCCACAGCGGCAGCGTGGGCGGGACAATCAGCGCGAAAAGAATCGAGGTGACGAAAAAGCCCTCGTTGATTTCATGCTTGCGCACGATGGCAAAGAGCACCTCCCAGAACCCCCCGACGATAAATACGGTGATATAGATGGGCAGGAAGTACACCGCGCCGAGGGTCATCATGCTTATCCAGCCCGCATCCGCGGCGAAGCTTACCCCCAGCCACTGCGCAAGGCCGTAGTGCCAGTCGCTGGCAATAATCTGCTGCAGCTGCTCTGCGCCATACAGCTTGTGCAGCGCCGGGAGCGTTTGCAGGCCAACGTTATACATGCCCCAGAACATCGCCGGGAACACGGCGAGCCACACCAGGATCATCATTCGCTTCAGATCGATGGCATCACGTACGTGCGCGGCTCCCCGCGTCACCTGACCGGGAGTGTAAAATAGCGTCGCCGTCGCTTCGAACAGCGGGTAGTATTTTTCCAGCCTGCCGCCATGCGTGAAGTGCGGCTCAATTTTGTCAAACAGCTGCTTTAAGCCCATGACCTATCCTTCCTGCTCAATCTGGGTTAACACGCTGCGTAGCGCCGGCCCATATTCATATTTGCCGGGGCACACGTAGGTGCACAGCGCGAGATCTTCTTCATCCAGCTCCAGACAGCCCAGTGCCTGTGCGCTTTCGCTATCGCCCGCCAGCAGATCGCGCAGCAGTACGGTGGGGAGAATGTCCAGCGGCATCACTCTTTCGTAGTTGCCAATCGGCACCATCGCCCGCTCGCCGCCGTGGGTATCGGTCGAAAAGTTGAATAATTTGTGCTTCAGGAAGTGCCCTACGGTGGTCCGGGTGATGGAGAATTTATCTTTCCCCGGCATCACCCAGCCAAACAGCTCTTTGTCGCGCCCCTCTTTAACCACGCTCACCTGCAGGTGGAAACGGCCGAGAAAAGCACGCGGGCCAAAGGCGTGGGTGCCGCTCAGCACCGAGCCGGAAATGACCCGGTTTTCGCCGTCCGCAAGCCCGTCCGCCAGCAGCTCATCCAGGCTGGCGCCGCAGCAGGTTTGCACCAGCCGCGGCGCCTTGACCTGCGGGCCGCCAAGCGCAATAACGCGCTCGCTGTAGAGCTCCCCGTCAAGGAACAGCCGCCCGATGGCAATAACCTCCTGATAGTTCAGGTGCCAGACCTGTTTTGTCAGGCTCACCGGTTCGAGGAAGTGGATGTGGGTTCCCGCCAGCCCCGCCGGATGCGGGCCTGCGAACTGGTTAAAGGTAATCTGCCCTGAACGATGGCCGCCCAGCTTACCGCCGCTGGCCTGGCAGACGTGGATTTTGCCGTCGGTGAGGCGGGTCAGCAGCGTAAGACCGGCGTCAAAGGCCTCGCGCTGGGCGAGGATAATGGGCTGAGGATCGGCGGCCAGCGGGTTGGTATCAATTGCGGTGACGAAAATCGCCGCCGGCACGCTGCCCGGCGCAGGCGTTTTGCTGAAAGGCCGGGTGCGCAGCGCCGTCCACTGGCCGGAGGCCAGCAGCTGACGCTGTACGACCTCACGCGACAGCCCGGCAAGCTCGTCCGGCGCATAGCGGGGAAACTGCACCGCGTCGCTGCCCTCGACATCAATCACCACCGACTGCAGTACCCGGCGTTCCCCGCGGTGAACCGCACTGATAACCCCGCTCGCAGGCGCGGTAAAATGGACGCCAGGGTTCTTTTTATCTTCGAACAGCGGCTGGCCTTTCTGCACCCGGTCGCCTTCCTGAACCGCCATTGAGGGGCGCATACCGACGTACTCCTCGCCCAACAGCGCAACGCGTTTGACTGCAATCTGAGAAGTCGTCTGCTGTATTGGCATGCCAGCTATGGGCAAATCCAGCCCTTTTTTTATTTTAATCATATCGTTAGCAGGTGTCCGTAATCTAAACCCCGGCTTAAGGCCGCGGCCAGCAACATTGATGGAAAGTCAGAGAAAGAAAGGAAAAGCGAAGGTCCTGCTCATTCGCAAGACGGGGGAGAAGCATCCTTTCTTACCCTGGTGACTAAGCACCACAAGTGTAACATTTTGTGAGCGGTTGCTGTAGGTAAACCCCGTTACGCGGCTCTAAAATGCGAGCTATTGCGCAAAGTTCTGACTGCGCTTTGCCGCTGGATTCGTTATAAAGGACAACTAAATTGTAAACGCGATACGCCGCGCTTGCGAAAAATTGCCGTGATGCTAATGTGAGCGCTCTAAATCCAGAAAACTCTGATTTTGGGTCTCTCTTGCCGTCCTGGCAATGTGGTTTTTGTTTTATCAAGGAACAAGCAGTATGCGCAAAATCGCATTATTTATTGCGATGCTTCTGTTGCCGTGCGTTTCATTTGCTGGGCTTCTCAGCAATAACAGCTCGACGACGCCGGTTAGCAAAGAATACAAACAGCAATTGATGGGTTCTCCGGTCTATATTGAGATCTTTAAAGAGGAGCGAACGCTCGATCTTTACGTCAAAATGGGCGAAACCTGGCAACTTCTCGACAGCTACCGGATCTGTAACTACTCCGGCGGGCTAGGACCCAAGCAGCGTCAGGGCGATTTCAAGAGTCCGGAAGGATTTTACAACGTTGCGCGTAGCCAGCTAAAACCGGACAGCCGCTTCTATAAAGCCATTAATATCGGCTTCCCAAACGCCTACGATCGCGCGCATGGCTATGAAGGTAAATACCTGATGATCCACGGTGCCTGCGTCTCTGTCGGCTGCTATGCCATGACCGATACCGGCATTGATGAGATTTTCCAGTTCGTGACCGGCGCGCTGGTGTTTGGCCAGTCAAACGTGCAGGTCAGCATTTATCCTTTCCGTATGACCAACGCCAACATGGAGCGCCATAAGTACTCCTACTACGCGGACTTCTGGAAACAGCTGAAGCCAGGCTACGACTATTTCCAGCAAACCCACAAGCCACCGGTTATCTCGGTAACGGACGGCCGCTACGTGGTCAGCAAGCCGCTTAGCCATGAAGTTATCCAGCCGCAGCTGGCGTCAAACTACACGGTCCCCCAGGCAAAATAGCGCCCACTCGCCCGGCATGATCTTATTCCAGGTCTCATTGCCGGTGAGAGGCTGAGTGGCGATAACGGAGACCACATCGTTCGGTGTGGTCTCGCGTTGAAAGTCGATTTCCACATCCTGATCCAGCAGGGTCGCTACGCCAAACGGCGCCCGCCGCGTAATCCAGTACAGGTTCGTCGAGCAGTACGCCATCACGTAACGCCCGTCGGAGAGCAGCATGTTAAAGACCCCCTTCTCCCGCAGCTCGCCCGCCAGCTCAGCGATATAGCTGAAGACTTCAGGCATCGAGTCAGGGGTGCGGGGATAGCGCTCGGTCAGACGGTGCAGCAGCCAGCAGAAGGCCTTTTCGCTGTCGGTTTCGCCGACCGGATGAAGATTTCCCGTATCGAGAGTCTCATATCCTTCCAGCTGGCCGTTATGGGCGTAGGTCCAGTTGCGTCCCCACAGTTCGCGGGTAAAGGGATGCGTATTTTCCAGCGCCACGATGCCGCGATTAGCCTGCCGAATATGGGCGATGACCGAGCAGGATTTGATGGGATAGTCCTGCACCAGCTTAGCGATGGGCGATTGAAAGCTGGGCTGGGGATCTTTGAAGGTGCGACAGCCTTTGCCTTCATAGAAGGTGATGCCCCAGCCGTCTTTATGCGGCCCGGTGCCGCCACCGCGCTGAACCAGCCCGGTAAAGCTAAAGCAAATATCTGTTGGCACATTCGCGCTCATCCCGAGCAGTTCGCACATATCTCACCTCATACCACGCGGCTTAAATACCAAAGGCGTTACTACGTCAGCCAGCCTGAACGCGGCCAGCGCGCAAAAACCGGATCGTACCTGAGGTACGCAAGGAGATTGAGCGCTGCCCGGGGTTCAACACCGCCAGCAATACGGCCTGTTAAGCTTTAACCATCTCTTTTTCGATCAGCATAATCAGAATATGAATCACTTTAATGTGAATTTCCTGAATACGGTCGGCATAGCCAAAATGCGGCACGCGAATTTCAACATCGGCGGAGCCGGCCATTTTACCGCCGTCTTTACCGGTCAGGGTGATCACCTTCATCCCCTGCGCGCGGGCGGCCTCGATCGCTTTGATAACGTTACCTGAGTTACCGGAGGTGGAAATCCCCAGCAGCACGTCACCGGTGCGGCCAACCGACTCAACGTAGCGGGAGAAAACGTACTCATAGCCAAAATCATTGCTAACGCAGGAAAGGTGGCTGACGTCTGAAATCGCAATGGCCGGGTAGCCCGGACGGTTTTCACGATAGCGCCCGGTCAGTTCTTCGGCGAAATGCATCGCATCGCAGTGGGAACCGCCGTTACCGCAGGAAAGGACTTTACCGCCCGCCTTAAAGCTATCTGCCAGCAGCACCGCGGCACGCTGGATCGCGTGAATATTGGCTTCGTCCTGCAGAAAGTTAGCCAGCGTTTCCGCTGCTTCGTTCAGTTCGTTACGAATAAGATCCTGGTACATGAGGATAATCCTTCAGTATTGATGAATAACAAACGGAGTGTACCGGATAGCGTTGAGAGCGAGAAGCTAAAGCCATGCTAATCCTCCGGCGTTTTGATTATTCGTGCCTGCGAAAACCTGAACAATGTGAACCAGGTTGTAATTATTTTGTGAATGCATTGCTAAAAGAAATAACATCCACTACAACCATATCATCACAAGTGGTCAGACCTCCTACAAGACAGGGAGCATTTCGTTATGATGATTTTGAGTATTGTTGCAACCGTTGTTCTACTCGGTGCGCTCTTCTATCACCGAATCAATCTCCTGCTCAGCAGCGCGATTTTGCTCGCCTGGACCGCCGCGCTTAGCGTGGCCGGGCTGTGGAATATCTGGCTGCTGCTGCCGTTAGCGATCGTCCTGCTGCCGTTTAACTTTGCGCCGATGCGTAAATCTATTTTTTCAGCGCCCGCGTTCCGCGCGTTCCGCAAGGTGATGCCGCCGATGTCGCGGACGGAAAAAGAGGCTATCGATGCGGGTACTACCTGGTGGGAAGGCGATCTGTTTCGCGGTAACCCGGACTGGCAGAAGCTGCATAACTATCCGCAGCCGCGCCTGACTGCTGAAGAGCAGGCGTTTATCGACGGCCCGGTGGAAGAAGCCTGCCGCATGGCGAACGATTTTGAAATTACCCACGAAATGGCCGACCTGCCTCCGCAGCTGTGGGCCTATCTGAAAGAGCATCGCTTCTTTGCGATGATCATTAAGAAAGAGTACGGCGGTCTGGAGTTCTCCGCCTACGCTCAGTCCCGCGTGCTGCAAAAAATGTCCGGCGTTTCCGGTATCCTGGCGATTACCGTGGGCGTACCTAACTCTTTAGGCCCGGGCGAGTTGCTGCAGCATTACGGCACCGATGAACAGAAAAATCACTATCTGCCGCGCCTCGCGCGTGGTCAGGAGATCCCCTGCTTTGCGCTGACCAGCCCGGAAGCGGGCTCCGACGCCGGCGCCATTCCGGATACCGGCGTAGTGTGCATGGGCGAGTGGCAGGGCGAACAGGTTCTGGGCATGCGCCTGACCTGGAACAAGCGCTACATTACCCTGGCGCCCATCGCCACCGTACTGGGGCTGGCGTTTAAACTCTCCGACCCCGATCGCCTGCTGGGAGGAGAAGAGGAGCTGGGCATCACCTGCGCGCTGATCCCAACCTCAACGCCTGGGGTTGAAATTGGTCGCCGCCACTTCCCGCTTAACGTACCGTTCCAGAACGGGCCGACCCAGGGTAAAGATATCTTTGTCCCAATCGACTACATCATCGGCGGCCCAACGATGGCCGGCCAGGGCTGGCGGATGCTGGTGGAGTGCCTCTCCGTCGGTCGCGGGATCACCCTGCCGTCAAACGCTACCGGCGGCCTGAAGTCCGTGGCGATGGCCACCGGCGCCTACGCTCATATTCGCCGCCAGTTCAAGATCTCCATCGGTAAAATGGAAGGCATCGAAGAGCCGCTGGCGCGTATTGCAGGTAACGCCTACGTGATGGACGCCGCCGCGTCGCTGATTACCTACGGCATCATGCTGGGCGAGAAGCCGGCGGTTCTGTCAGCAATCGTGAAGTATCACTGCACCCACCGCGGCCAGCGTTCAATCATCGACGCAATGGATATCACCGGCGGGAAAGGCATCATGCTGGGCGAAGGCAACTTCCTCGCCCGCGCCTATCAAGGGGCGCCGATCGCCATCACCGTCGAAGGCGCCAACATTCTGACCCGCAGCATGATGATCTTCGGTCAGGGCGCAATTCGCTGCCATCCGTACGTGCTGGACGAAATGGCCGCCGCGCAGAACAACGACGTTGACGCTTTCGACAAGCTGCTGTTCAAACACATCGGTCACGTCGGCAGCAATAAGGTCCGTAGCTTCTGGCTGGGCCTGACCCGCGGGCTGACCAGCAGCACGCCAACCCGCGACGCGACACGCCGTTACTACCAGCATATGAACCGCCTGAGCGCGAACCTGGCGCTGCTGTCCGACGTCTCAATGGCGGTGCTGGGCGGCAGCCTGAAGCGTCGCGAGCGTATTTCCGCACGACTGGGCGACGTTTTAAGCCAGCTGTACCTCGCCTCTGCGGTGCTGAAACGCTATGACGATGAGGGACGTAACGAAGCAGACCTGCCGCTGGTTCACTGGGGCGTTCAGGATGCGCTGTATCAGGCAGAGCAGGCCATCGACGACCTGCTGAAAAACTTCCCGAACCGCTTTGTCGCCGGCGTCATGCGCGTTGCCATCTTCCCGACCGGCCGCCACTACGACGCGCCGTCCGATAAGCTGGACCATAAGGTCGCCAAAATCCTGCAGATCCCGAGCGCCACGCGTTCGCGCATTGGCCGCGGCCAGTACCTGACCCCGAGCGAGCACAACCCGGTAGGTCTGCTGGAAGAAGCGCTGCTAGACGTCATGGCCGCCGACCCGATTCATCAGCGTATCTGTAAGGAGCTGGGCAAAAACCTGCCGTTTACGCGTCTTGATGAGCTGGCCCGCAATGCGCTGGCGAAAGGGTTAATCAATCAGGAAGAAGCCACCGTGCTTACCCGAGCGGAGACCAGCCGCCTGCGCAGCATCAACGTTGATGACTTCGCCCCGGATGAGCTGGCCACCCGGCCGGTAAAGCTGCCGGAGAAGGTCCGCAAGATTGAAGCCGCCTGAATAATAAAATAGCCACATCACGATCGGGGCGGGGGTTCTCCTCCGCCTCTTTTTTGCCCCGCTTTGCTCCCTCTACTCTCTCTGCCCTCTGGCTGCACACAAATCGTTTCCAGCATTAGCATTTTTTTAACAAAATATTCCGCTGACTATCAAGAGGCTGATATGGTGTTAAAGTGACTATAACAGCCTAATGATAATGGAGTTGACCACCGTGCCTGGCCTGAAAATTACGCTACTGCAACAACCGCTGGTGTGGATGGACGGTCCCGCCAACCTGCGCCATTTCGATCGCCAGCTGGAAGGCGTCAGCGGGCGCGACCTGATTGTTTTGCCTGAAATGTTCACCACCGGCTTCGCGATGGAAGCCGCTCAGCAGTCGCTGCCGCAGGAAGAGGTCATTGACTGGATGCGGGAGAAAGCGCTGCAGACCAATGCCCTTATCGCGGGTAGCGCGGCGCTACAAACCGAACGCGGCCCGGTTAACCGCTTCCTGCTGGTGGAGCCCGGCGGTAAAACCCATTTTTATGACAAGCGACACCTGTTCCGGATGGCCGAAGAGCATCATCATTATACGGCCGGCAACGAGCGGGTCGTTTTCGAGTGGCGCGGCTGGCGGATCCTGCCACTGGTTTGCTACGACCTGCGCTTCCCGGTGTGGTCACGCAACCATAACGATTACGATTTAGCGCTGTACGTGGCTAACTGGCCGGCGCCGCGCTCGCTGCACTGGCAGTCGCTGCTGGTCGCTCGGGCCATTGAAAACCAGGCCTACGTTGCCGGCTGTAATCGGGTCGGCACCGACGGTAATGGCCACCACTATCGGGGCGACAGCCGCATTATCAGCCCGCAGGGAGAGATTCTGGCAACGGCAGAGCCGCATCAGGCCACGCGACTCGATGCGGAGCTGTCGCTCACCGCCCTCAACGAGTATCGCGAAAAATTCCCCGCCTGGCAGGATGCCGATCCGTTTAGCCTGAATTAATTCCCCGCCCCCTCGTCATCGAGGGGGACGCTCTTCCGCCTCGTTAACACGACGCTGCTGAATACGCGGGCAATAAATTTACGCCCCCACCAGCATCTTGTTTTCCTTTATTATTTATTTCGCCCTAAGCCCCAGGACATTCCTGTGCAGAGGCCTTCCCTGAGGATAAATAATATTTTTCTGGCAGGATTACTTTCTGTTCTACACTAATAAAATGGATAAAATTCAACAATAACGAGAACGGTTTTCAAATAACTTTCAGCAACTTTTAAACGATTCCATCTCAAATACTGGCCTGGTTTATAAAACTGGCCGGAGCGGTTGTGTGCGCATTCTCAGCGAGAACAAACCATCATGGAAAATGATAATCTGCTTATTGTTGAAAAAAGACTGGTTGCCCGTTTTATGGATATGTTCATTCGGTTTGGGCTTATCCTGGCATTAGCCTCCTTCTGCTATACCGTATTTTCTCCGTTCCTGAATATGATGCTCTGGGCCGTTATTCTGGCGGTCACGCTCTATCCGCTCCATCAATATTTTGCCGCCCGGCTCGGCGGAAAACAGGGCTGGGCCTCCACAATACTGGTGTTGCTTGGCATTCTGCTGATCGTGGCGCCGACGGTGCTAATGATAAGCTCTCTGGGAGAGAGCGTCAGCGCGCTGATTGATAAGATGAGCGGCCGCAGCTTCGCCATTCCCCCACCGTCAGCCCATATCGCCACGATCCCCGTCGTCGGGGAGAAGATCAGCGCCCTATGGCTAAAAGCGTCGATGGATTTACCCGGGCTGATAAACAGCTACCGCACCCAGATCGGTGAAATTGCCAGGCAGGTGCTGGGCATTCTGGCCAGCATGGGCGGCGGACTCATCGGCTTTATCCTCTCCTTCATCGTTGCGGGCATTATGATGGCCTGGGGTAGCGCTGGCGCCAACAGCGCGAGGCGGATTGCGATTCGTATCACCGATGAGAAGAAAGGCCTGACCTTAACCCGGATCTGTACCAGCACCATTCGCGCCGTCGCGCAGGGCGTTATCGGCGTTGCGCTTATTCAGGCGCTGCTGGTCGGCATCATCATGATTATCGCCGGGATCCCGGCGGTCGGGATCTTCTTTATCCTGGCGCTGATCCTCGGGATCGCCCAAATCCCCGTCATTCTGGTGACCGCCCCGGCAATCGCGCTGATGTGGAGTATCGGCGACCACGGCACCGGAATGAACGTCCTCTACTCTATTGTGCTGATCGTGGCCGGCATGGCCGATAACGTCCTTAAACCGCTGATGCTCGGGCGCGGCGTTGACGCACCGATGCCGGTAGTCCTGCTGGGCGCATTAGGCGGCATGGCGACCAGCGGCATTCTTGGGATGTTTATCGGGGCAACCCTGCTTTCCATCGGTTATCGTATTTTTATGACCTGGGTCGACGAGGGCCAAGCCCACGCCAGCCCAGGCGCCAAAGATGCGTAATGAGGGGAGAGCTGAGTGCTTTCTGCCGATCGGCAGCGCCTGCCAGCCGCTACTCTCCCGCTTTCTGGAGCAACGCCTGGATAACCAGCCCGATCCTGTTTGGTCCGGCCATCTGGACAGCGCCTCCGGCAAAGACGTGTGGAACGCCGCCGCGATGCGCTGCGCGTTATTTATCGCCATCGCGCTGTACGGCTGGGCCTGGATCGCCATCTTTGAACGCTGGGGCATCCTCTCTCCCACTTCGACAGAACCCTCTCCCGGAGGCTAACATGCTGCTACCGCTGCTGGCGGGAGTGCCTATTATCCTGTGCAATATGCTTCTGCAGTCGATTGTTTCAGTGTGGTGTATCCGCTTTTACATCAGGCGATTTCGCAGTAAAGAAGGCTTTACTGCCGGCGTGCTGGCGCTTTTTGGCACCATCATGATTATCCTGATGGGGAACCTGCTGCAGATTCTGCTGTGGGCCGGGCTTTTCTTGTGGCTGGGAGAGTTTCGCGTACTGCTGGATGCGGTTTACCATTCGGGCGTTAATTTCGCCACCTTAGGCTATGGCGATATCGTGATGAGCGCCAGGTGGAAGCTTCTCGGCCCGCTGGAAGCGGTCAACGGCGCGCTGATGATTGGCCTGTCCGGGGCATGCATGCTGGCTGTTTTGCAGCATCATATCCGCAAGCAATTGAAATATATGAAATGAATAAGATGATGTCGTTAAAACGACGAAAGCCTGAATCATTGCTGATTCAGGCTTTCTGAATAGTGGCGGAACGGACGGGACTCGAACCCGCGACCCCCTGCGTGACAGGCAGGTATTCTAACCGACTGAACTACCGCTCCACTTTCACTGTTCCCTTGGGAACGAGGCGAATATTACGGATTACCGCTAACTCCGTCAACGCTTTTTCTTCACTTTTGAACCATTTGCTGTAAAAATCGCCCACCCGCCTATTTTTACAGCGTATTGCGGCGTATCAGCTCCGCCACAGGCAGCTTCCGCCTTTCTTTTGCACCAAATCGAGCCGCGATTCATGGTTTAACAGCTCGTCATCAGAGGCGTAAACGACGCGCAGCCTGCTGGCCGCCCGAACAACGCGCTGTATTCCCATCTCTCCTGCCTGCATCTGCCCTTCGCCTTCCGTCGAAAATGCCAGCGTCGTCTGGCCGCCGGTCATCATCAGATAGACATCGGCCAGAATCTGGGCATCGAGCAACGCCCCGTGCAGCGTTCGCTTGCTGTTATCTATTTCATAACGTGAGCACAGCGCATCGAGGCTGTTACGCTTGCCGGGGAACATTTTCCGCGCCAGCGCCAGGCTATCGGTGACCTTGCAGAAGGTATTGGTTTTGGGAATATCGCGCTTGAGCTTGGCGAACTCATAATCCATAAAGCCGATATCGAACGATGCGTTATGGATGACCAGCTCCGCCCCGCGGATATAGTCCATAAACTCATCGGCGACCTCAGCAAACACCGGCTTATCCATCAGAAACTCATCGGCAATCCCGTGAACGCCAAAGGCTTCAGGGTCCACCAGCCGGTCCGGCTTGAGATAAACGTGGAAGTTATTCCCGGTGAGGCGGCGGTTGATCACCTCCACCGCACCAATCTCGATGATTTTATGTCCTTCGTAATGCGCACCGAGCTGGTTCATACCAGTGGTTTCAGTATCGAGAACAATCTGTCGCGTAATTGCAGTGCTCATATCAGTCATTTATGTCAGACTTGCCGTTTACATATCGATGTCAATTACAGGAAGTCTACCAGAGATGCTTAAACAGGTAGAAATTTTCACCGACGGTTCATGCCTGGGAAATCCAGGACCCGGCGGCTACGGCGCTATTTTACGCTATCGCGGGAAGGAAAAAATCTTTAGCGAAGGCTATAACCTCACGACCAACAACCGCATGGAGATGATGGCGGCCATCGTTGCGCTGGAAGCGCTGAAAGAGCAGTGTGAAGTCGTCCTTAGCACCGACAGTCAGTACGTGCGTCAGGGGATCACCCAGTGGATCCACAACTGGAAAAAGCGCGGCTGGAAAACGGCGGATAAAAAGCCGGTCAAAAATGTGGATCTGTGGCAGCGCCTGGACATCGCGCTTGGTCAGCACCAGATTAAGTGGGAGTGGGTCAAAGGGCACGCCGGTCATCCGGAAAACGAACGCTGCGACGAGCTGGCTCGCGCTGCCGCCTCCAGCCCTACCCAGGACGATGTCGGTTACCAGCCGGAACGTTAGTTCTGCCCGTTTCGCGACTGCCGCGTGGCCCCTACCGTCTGACGCAGCCGGGTCTTCGCTTTTCCCGACCTCAGCGGATTGAGCGTGAGCGGGATCGTGCGCTTGCGGGCGACAATCAGCTGCAGACAGCCCAGCGCCGGCAGGTGGGTACTGAGCATCTTGCCGCCGTGTCGGGACCAGGGCAGCACCTGATAACGGCCGTAGTGCAGCACCTCAAAATTGAGCAGCGCCAGCCAGTCCAGCTGGCGCGTTAGCGTAAACATCCGACTGCTGTACGGCACCGTTTTACGCAATACCGGCATCAGCTTGCGCAGTCCCATCAGGCTCACGGGGTTAAACCCGGTCATAATTATCCAGCCGTCATCAATCAGCACCCTGTCGGCTTCGCGCAGCAGGCGGTGGGGATCGCTACACCAGGGCAAGGTATGCGCCAGCAGGCAGGCGTCAACCGACTTTTCGGCAAAAGGCAGATGGAGGGGATCGGCCTGAACCTGAATCGGCGTGCCCTGAAGCGAAACGTTCACCTGATGCGAGATAGCGCAGGATTCGGTATTGATTTCCGCGCTCAGATTGCCAATCTTAAGTAAATGAAAGCCATATAGCTTAGCCAGCCACGGTTTCATCTGCCGCTCCAGCGATTCGCGATAGTATTCGCCCCAGGGCATACTGGACCAATGCTCTGGCGCTGTGACTATCTGAGATATCCTTGCCGGCTTCATCGCAACCTTCCGCTACGCTTTTAGGGGTAATAAATGAATCTTATCAGCATTCCTGCATTTCAGGACAACTACATCTGGGTTCTTAGCGCGGATAACGGCCGCTGTTTGATCGTCGATCCTGGCGAAGCGGCGCCCGTGCTGGCCGCTATCGCGGAGCACGGCTGGCAGCCGGAGGCCATTTTTCTCACCCACCACCACCACGATCACGTTGGCGGCGTGAAACAACTGTGCGAAAAATTCCCCGACATCGTGGTTTACGGACCGGCAGAAACCCAGGATAAGGGAACGACGCGTCTCGTTGCCGACGGCGATCGGGTCGTTGTTTTAGGCCACGAATTTTCTATTTTCTCCACGCCAGGTCACACTTTAGGACACATCTGTTTCTACAGTGAACCTTATCTATTTTGTGGCGATACAATGTTTTCCGGCGGCTGCGGCAGACTCTTCGAAGGGACGGCAGAGCAGATGTATCAATCATTTAAGAAAATAGCGGCACTCCCAGACGATACGCTGGTATGTTGCGCACACGAGTATACTTTAGCAAATATGAAGTTTGCTCTGAGTATCCTGCCACAGGATATGGCTATAAATGATTACTACCATAAAGTTAATGAGTTACGTGCAAAAAACCAAATGACACTCCCGGTAATTCTCAAAAATGAGCGCCGTATAAATTTATTTTTACGCACGGATGATGATGATTTAATTAAAGAAATATCCAAAGAAACAAATTTGCAACACTCTGCACAGCGATTCGCGTGGTTAAGGTCAAAGAAAGATGACTTCTGACATTTAACTCTTGTCATTCGCGAACTTCACCGTTATTCTTGCTCGTCTTTTAAGCAACTATTGACACACACATGAAGGCACGAGCGATTTTACTCGTCTCTGTCCTGCTGGCGGGGTGCCAATCGTCTAATCACGATGGCAACGTTCAACAGCACGCACAGAGCCTTTCTGCAGCTGGTCAAGGGGAAGCAGGTAAGTTCACAAGTCAAGCGCGCTGGTTAGATGATGGAACCTTCTACGCGCAAGACCAGGATCTGTGGACTTCCATAGGCGACGAGCTAAAGATGGGAATTCCGGAAAATACCCGGATTCGCGAACAGAAACAGAAGTACTTACGTAATAAGAGCTATCTCCACGATGTAACTTTACGGGCAGAGCCGTATATGTACTGGATAGCCGGGCAAGTTAAGAAACGTAACATGCCAATGGAACTGGTATTACTACCCATAGTGGAGAGCGCTTTTAACCCGCATGCAACGTCTGGCGCCAATGCCGCAGGCATTTGGCAGATCATTCCGAGCACCGGGCGCAATTATGGTTTGAAGCAGACTCGCAGCTACGATGCGCGTCGTGACGTCGTCGCCTCTACTACGGCGGCGCTGAACATGATGCAGCGTCTGAATAAGATGTTTGACGGCGACTGGCTGTTGACCGTCGCAGCTTATAACAGCGGTGAAGGCCGGGTACTGAAGGCAATGAAAGCGAATAAATCACGCGGCAAGCCCACTGATTTTTGGTCGCTTTCATTACCACAGGAAACCAAGATTTACGTACCTAAGATGCTGGCTTTGAGCGATATTCTCAAGAACAGCAAGCGCTATGGCGTGAAGCTGCCGACGGCAGACGAAAGCCGTGCGCTGGCGCGAGTTCGCCTCGATAGTCCGGTTGATATTAGCCAACTGGCCGATATGGCAGGAATGCCCGTCGGCAAGCTGAAGACATTCAACGCCGGAGTAAAGGGTTCAACCCTGGGCGCGAACGGGCCGAAGTACGTGATGGTGCCACAGAAACATGCCGCTCAGCTGCGTGAGTCTCTGGCCTCTGGCGACATTGCTGCCGTACAGCCAACGCAGCTCGCGGCCAACGCGCCGTTGACCAGCCGCAGCTATAAGGTTCGTTCAGGCGATACCATTTCCGGGATCGCCTCACGTCTCGGCGTATCGACGAAAGATTTGCAGCAGTGGAATAATCTGCGCGGATCCGGGCTGAAAGCGGGCCAGGAGCTGGTAGTTGGCGCCGGTAGCAGCGCGACGCGTCTTGCGAACAACAGCGATAGCATCACCTATCGCGTACGCAAAGGCGACTCGCTGTCGAGCATCGCAAAACGACATGGTGTGAATATTCGTGATGTGATGCGCTGGAACAACGGCACCGATGACCTGAAACCGGGCGATCAGCTCACGCTGTTTGTAAAAAATAGCGGCCGGCCGGATTCCTGATATACCTGGTAAAAAACCACCTGCATAGCAGGTGGCATTGATAACGCCCCATAGGGGCGTATTAAGTCCAGACTCTGAGAGCCTTCCCTTCACACCTCTTTTAGTGGAAGCTGGCTCTCTTCAACTTCATGCTTTTCCTGATATTTCACGTATTTTCTGATCATTTCTTCATTTATACCTACGGTATCCACGCAGTAACCCCGTGCCCAAAAGTGGTTTCCCCACAGCTTGTTCTTTCGCAGGTAGGGAAATTTACTGAACAACCGAAGAGCTGTTTTGCCCTTCAAATGGCCTATCACATGTGAAATAGAAAGACGCGGCGGTACTTTTACCAGTAAATGGACATGATCAATCTGGACATTCAGCTCTACTACTTCTATCCCGAGCTGTTCACTTGAGATCCTTATCTGTCTGTAGACCTCTTTACCAACGTTATTCCTCAGGATGCGAAATCGGTACTTGGGTGTCCATACGATATGATATTGACAACACCAGAGCACATGAGATGCTTTCTGGAATCTACTCATGGTTAAATCCTTATCAGTTATGGGGATAACGGATTCGGATTTTCCCATCAGTAGCATTATTGGCAGAGCCAACTTATTGCTGACCACCTCCATAGGAGGTGGTGTTCATGCAGGGATAAAAAAAGGCACCGTCTCCCGGTGCCTTTTCTTTTTATACCGCTTTATGCGCTTCAAACATGATGGTATCGCTGGTAAAGGAGCCGTCGTCCTGTAAGGCAAAGTAGGCTTTTACCTCTGCCGAGGCGCTATCCTGATAGAGGCGAATCGCTGCTGCCAGCGCCTCCGGCGTACGCATACGCGCCACCCATGAGCTGAACTCCAGCGGCAGGCGGTCGGTCGATAAACTATTCGTGACCAGCCCGGCATCGTTCGCCAGCGCCAGCCACTCTCCGCTGGAATAGTTGCGAACGTGAGAGGTATCACGCAGCGCTTCAACCGTTTGCAGCCACACGTCACGAACCGGATGTCCCGGTGACATGACGTCCATAATAATCAGCACCCCACCCGGCTTGAGAACGCGTTTGACCTCGCGCAGCGCCTGGCCAACATCATGCCAGTGATGGGCAGAATAGCGGCTAATCACCACGTCAAAGCTGTCCGCCGCAAAGGGCAGAGTTTCCACATAGCCCTGCTGGGTCCTTATATTGGAAAAACCCTTTTCCTGCGCGGCCTGCGCCACAACGTCCAGCATCTGGCTGGATAAATCATATGCCGTTACCCCTGCCACCTGCCCGGCCGCAGCAAAGCTGGCATGCCCGGCGCCGCAGCCCATATCGAGAACCTGCGCAGCGGGGAAATCAGCCAGCCGCTCGGCCAGCCGCTGCAGATCGCGTCCCGATGCGTGTACGGCGCTGGTCAGGTAAGCGCTGGCCTGTGAGCCAAACTGCTTTTCGACGTTGTCATGGTGAGAGCGTGTTGTCATTGTGTTGTCCTTCGGTTGTTTGAATAATAAAGGCAGCACCTTGCTTGCGCAGGCCCGCCCCATGGCAGGCCTGACGTACCTTAATTAATCAGGCTTGCCGGGACTGAATTCGACGAGTAGCGGATTGTGATCGGAGGCGCGGGTGACCAGAACCGAGGCATCGTGCACGCTTAATCCCCGGTAGAACACAAAATCGAGCGGGCGACCAAAAGTGCGGCGGCGCTGATCGTCAGAAAAACGAACCTCGCGCAGCGACATTTCGCGGGCAAAGCGATAGAGCGCATTCATGCGCGGTCGGCTCCAGGCATTAAAATCGCCGGCCATAATAACCGGGCCGCTGTGATGCGCTATCTGGTCGCCGATAGGTAACAGCTGCTTGCTGTAGACATCAACCCCAAGGCTGAAGTTAACCGCATGGATGTTCACCACCATCAGCAAACGCATATCCGGCAGCGGGTAGACGGTCACAAGCGCCGATTTAGCCAGACGCAAAATGGGTTCGCGTTCGCGCAGAGGGCAGCAGTAGACCGGATGAGTCGAAGCCAGCGTCATGACGCCAGAGGGGTGCTGAGGCAGAACGAGTGCGGGAACCTGATCGGCAGCCAGATAGTTGGTCGTGGCGAATCTGACCAGTTCGGGCGTCGTTTGCGCCTCTTGTAACAGCACCAGATGGGCGTCTTTACCGAAATTATTCAGCACTGACTTCCACTCGGCCCGCTGCTGTTTAAAGATATTCCACACCAGCACGCGGATCTTCTCATCGCTGCTTAAAGGGACGCCTGGCGGGAAACCATGGCTAAGGCTTGCAAACGACCCCGGAGGCAAAATTCTCTCCGCAGGCTGTCCGGCGACATAGCGCATAGCATAAGTATTCTTTCGCAATTTAGGCATCAAACCTCGATAACATGAAACCGGCCTGACTGCGGCCGGTTATTCTGTTATAGGGATTTTCGTATGCACTTTCAATGCAATTCGCGAGAAACCTTTATCCTTCGACGGAAACCGCCTTTGCCGGGCGAGATTTATCCAGGCGACCGCTCAGTATGACCAGCAGCAGCGCAGCCAACACAATTACCGCGCCAATCCACGGCGTCTCGGCCAGGCCATAGCGCTCTACGGTTTGTCCGCCAATAATAGAGCCTAAAGCGATACCGACGTTAAAAGCGGCAATGTTAAGGCCGGAGGCAACGTCGACGGCGCCGGGCGTGTACTGTTCCGCTTTCTGTACGACATAGACCTGCAGGCCCGGCACGTTGCCGAAGGCAAAGATTCCCATCACCAGCACCGTTGCCAGCGCAGCATACTGGATACTGGCCGTCAGCTGGAACACCAGCAGCAGCACAACCAGCGCAGCAAAGATAATCTTCAGTGCGGCTACCGCTCCGTGCCTGTCGGCCAGCCTGCCGCCCCAGACGTTACCCAACGCCACTGAAACACCGTAGCCCAGTAAAATCCAGCTCACCGCAGACGGACTGAAACCGGCAAGGTCCTGCATCATTGGCGCGAGGAAGGTAAACGCCGTGAAGACGCCGCCATATCCCAGGGCGGTAATGGCATAGATGATCAGCAAGCGTGGATGGGTTAACACCTGCATCTGATCGCGCAGGCTGGCGCTGGCCCGACCCGGAATATTGTTCGGCACCAGAATCAGGCTGCTCACCAGCGCAATCACGCCAAGGATGGAAACCGCAAGGAAGGTTTCACGCCAGCCGAAATGCTGGCCGATAAAGGTACCGATAGGCACCCCGGTGACCAGCGCCACGGTCAGACCGCCAAACATGATGGCAATCGCCGATGCGGCCTTCTCTTTAGGCACCAGGCTGGTCGCAATGGTAGAACCAATCGAGAAGAACACGCCGTGCGCAAGGCCGGTAAGCAGGCGGGCGAAAATCAGCGTTTCATAACCCGGCGCCTGCCAGGCGAGCAGGTTGCCGGCAGTGAACAGCACCATTAGCGCCAGCAGCAGCTGTTTGCGCGGCATGCGGCCGGTCAGCGCCGTCAGCACCGGGGCGCCGATCGCAACGCCCAGCGCGTAGATAGAAACCAACAGACCCGCTGAAGGCAGTGAGATGGCCAGCTGTTCTGCGATCGTCGGCACCAGGCCGACAATTACAAACTCGGTGGTACCAATCGCAAAGGCACCGATAGTTAAGGCAAGTAGCGCCAGTGGCATAATTTACTCCATAGCATCAGGATTAAGATGACACGTAGTATGCAGGGATGCTTAAATAACAAAAACTATCAAAGTCTCAATAGAATTTTGCTACAGGTGCAATAATGAGAGCAACATCAGAAGAGATTGCCATCTTTGTCGCCGTGGTGGAAAGCGGAAGCTTTAGCCGGGCGGCGGAACAGCTGGGACAGGCAAACTCCGCCGTCAGCCGGGCGGTAAAAAAGCTGGAATCCAAGCTTAGCGTCAGCCTGCTTAACCGAACGACTCGCCAGCTAAGCCTGACCGAGGAGGGAGAACGCTACTTTCGCCGTATGCAGGTGGTGCTTCAGGAGATGGCGGCGGCGGAAAATGAGCTTCTGGAAACGCGGACGACGCCAAGAGGATTGCTGCGGGTAGATGCCGCCACCCCGGTGATGCTCCACTTTCTGATGCCGCTGGTGAAGCCTTTTCGCGAGCGCTATCCAGAAATGACCCTCGCGCTGGTGTCGTCGGAAACTTTCATCAACCTGATTGAGCGTAAGGTTGATGTTGCGATCCGCGCGGGTACGTTGACGGATTCCAGCCTGCGCGCCCGGCCGCTGTTTAACAGCTACCGCAAAATCATCGCCTCACCTGACTACCTCTCCCGCCACGGCACGCCGCAGGATGTAGCCAGCCTTAAAGATCATCAGTGCCTGGGTTTTACTGAACCCCTTTCACTAAATACCTGGCCAGTCTCCTGCTGCGATGGTCAGCTGCTGGAAGTCAGCTGCGAGATATCCTCCAATAGTGGGGAAACCATCAAGCAGCTGTGCCTGGCCGGTAACGGCATCGCCTGTTTATCGGATTATATGGTGAATCAGGAGATTGCGAGCGGGGAGTTTGTCGAGCTTCTTGCCGACAAGCGGCTGCCGGTAGAAATGCCCTTTAGCGCCGTTTACTACAGCGACAGAGCGGTCAGTACCCGGATTAGGGCGTTTATTGATTTTCTCAGCGAGCACGTAAAACAGCTCCCGAAGGAGCTGTAGAGGGTTAAATAAAGGCTACAGAGGGTGGGTTATTTTAATCCCACTCGGGGGCAAGACCTTCCGGGCTAACCAGACGATCGTTGCAATCCAGCGCGGCGATCGCCGTACGATCTTCCTCATCCAGCTGCAGATCCTGAGCTTTCAGGTTGCTCGCCAGATTTTCACGTTTAGTTGAAGACGGGATCACCGCGTAGCCTTCTCCCAAAGCCCAGGCCAGTATCACCTGCGCAGGCGTTGCGCTGTGCTTCGCGGCAATACCTGAAATAACTTCATCTTTCAGTGCCTTACCATATGCCAACGTCATGTACGAGGTGATATGGATACCGTGCGCCGTCGCCCAATCTACAGTCTTGCGGTTCTGCAGGTAGGGGGATAGCTCAATCTGATTGGTAGCAATGTTTTCAGCGCCGACGGCAGCAATCGCGCGTTCCATCAGCGGAATCGTGAAGTTTGAAATCCCGATCTGCCGAGTCAGCCCCAGCTCTTTAGCTTCCAGCAGCGCCGGCATAAACTCTTCAACGGCAACGGCATCGCCCGGCGAAGGCCAGTGGATCAGCGTCAGATCGACATAATCAGTACGCAGTTTTTTCAGGCTCTCTCTCAGGCTGGCAATGAGCGCGCCCTTGCTCAGGTTTTCGATCCAGATCTTGGTGGTGATAAACAGCTCATCACGCGCCACGCCGCTTTCAGCGATGGCCTGGCCAACGGCCGCTTCGTTATCATAGATCTGGGCGGTATCAATAGTACGGTAGCCCAGTTCCAGCGCCGTTTTTACCGACGCGATAACCACATCATCTTTCAGACGGAAGGTTCCAAGACCAAATGCAGGGATTGCCATAAATTCCTCTTTTTTACTTAGTGTTAACTCATTGAGAACATTATGGCTGATGCATCAGAAGGGAAAAAGATCGATAAATGCAGAGGATTTTTGCTGAAACAGCAACAATAGTACGACGGAAAAAGAAAAAGCCCTGAGCAAATGCTCAGGGCTTTTAATAAGTGGCGGAACGGACGGGACTCGAACCCGCGACCCCCTGCGTGACAGGCAGGTATTCTAACCGACTGAACTACCGCTCCACCGAATTTCTTTACAACAACCGGTTTATTGCCCCGGTTTACTG
>RCUT01000052.1_pt1 | contig 70646 bp, 58 predicted proteins | sample 2166171 | NCBI WGS metagenome assembly RCUT01 (sample SAMN09932757, study PRJNA488358) | compost metagenome | isolation source: compost soil in 4-hydroxybenzoic | place: Germany: Experimental Botanical Garden | reverse complement strand
CACCGAAGCTCTGGTTGAACAGCCCTTTGAAAATCAGAATCGAGATAAACGACGGTACGGCGTAGGGCAGAATCAGCAGGACGCGGTAAATCGCTTTTCCTTTCAGGGACTCCCACTGTACGAGGCAGGCGAGGATCATGCCCACCGCGACGGTCAGAATCACGGTCAGAATCGAGAAGACCACCGTCCAGACGAAGATGGCGAAGAACGGCTTCTGGATCCCTTCATCGGTAAAGACGCGGGTGAAGTTATCCCAGCCAATGCTCACGGTGTAGCCCGGGCTGAGCTTCTCGCTGCTCCAGCTGCCGTCGGCGTTGATGGACTGATAGAAGCCGACTTTGTTGTTCGGCCGGTATTTGATGCCGCTCTGGTTGTTGGTCAGCTCGCCGTCGGCCGCCAGCGTATACAGCGGCTGGGTGCCGGAGAACTGACGCAGTGAGCTCATGATGACCTTGCTGTCGTCAGGCAGCACGGCGGTCAGCTGGTTCAGCGCGGTACGGTTCTGGGTGATAGCGCGCAGGTTGGCGCGCTCGCCTTCCGGCTGCGCATCGGCTTCTTTCAGGGCCAGCTTCTGCTCGCCGCCGAGCTTAAAGGCGTCGGAAACGTAATTTTTGCCGCTGTCACCGTCGGTCAGCGCCAGCTTCCACTCATCTCCCGCCGGGTAGAGCGAGAAGTTGTAGGCTTTGCCAGCCTGGAAGGAGCGGTCCATCAGCACTTCCTGAGCGCGCTCGAAGGTCAGCTGGTTGGTGCTGCTGTAGTTGGTGAAGGCGATAGCAATGGTGCAGATCAGCGGAAACAGGACGAACAGCCCCATCCCGGCGAGACCCGGATAGACATAGCGCCAGGCATAGGCCTTGCGATTGGAAAAGATATACAGGCCAGCCGAGCTTAAAATCAGCGTCAGGATGGCAAACAGGTACTCCCCCTGGGCGTACATCAAAACAACAAGGTAACCCACCAGCAGGCACAGCAAGCCAATCACAGACCATGTTAGCTGCGGGCTTTGCCACCAGTGTTTCTTTTTAACGACATCCATGGGGATCATCCTCTACAACGTATTTTGTTCTCCCTCTCCCTTCAGGAGAGAGGGCCCGGATCGGCCGGCGGCTGCCGGCCGGGATCCTGACCCGCTCCCAAGAAGGGGGAGGGGACTAGCAGGTTACTTAGTGATACGAGCCTGTGCGTCTTTTAGCGCGGCTTCGACGGTCTGACGACCGCTAGCTGCGTTGATAACCGCGGTGCGTACGGCATACCAGAAGGCGGACATCTGCGGAACGTTCGGCATGATTTCGCCTTTCTGGGCGTTCGCCATGGTGGCGGCGATACGCGGATCTTTTTCCAGTTTCTCCTGGAAGGATTTCAGCGCAACGGCGCCCAGCGGTTTGTCCTTGTTCACTTCATCCAGACCCTGATCGGTCAGCAGGTAGTTTTCGAGGAACTCTTTCGCCAGCTCTTTGTTCGGGCTGGCGGCGTTGATACCGGCGCTCAGAACGCCAACGAACGGTTTAGACGCCTGACCTTTGAAGGTTGGCAGCAGCGTTACGCCGTAGTTGATTTTGCTCTTATCGATGTTGGCCCACGCCCACGGACCGTTGATGGTCATCGCGGTATCGCCCTTGTTGAACGCCGCTTCAGCGATGGAGTAATCGGTATCAGCATTCATGTGTTTGTTCTTGATCAGATCGACCAGGAAGGTCAGACCTGCTTTCGCGCCAGCGCTGTCCACGCCGACGTCTTTGACATCATATTTGCCGTTTTCAAGCTTGAACGCGTAGCCACCGTCGGCGGCGATCAGCGGCCAGGTGAAGTACGGTTCCTGCAGGTTGAACATCAGCGCGCTCTTACCTTTCGCCTTCAGCGTTTTATCCAGCGCCGGGATCTCTTCCCAGGTTTTCGGCGGATTCGGAACCAGGTCTTTGTTGTAAATCAGCGACAGCGCTTCAACCGCGATTGGGTAAGCGATCAGCTTGCCGTTATAGCGTACCGCGTCCCAGGTGAACGGATAGAGTTTGTCCTGGAAAGCTTTGTCCGGGGCGATCTCGGCCAGCAGGCCGGACTGCGCGTAGCCGCCGAAGCGGTCGTGTGCCCAGAAGATAATATCCGGGCCATCGCCGGTTGCCGCAACCTGCGGGAATTTCTCTTCCAGCTTATCCGGGTGCTCGATGGAGACCTTAATCCCGGTGTCTTTTTCAAACTTTTTGCCCACTTCAGCGAGGCCGTTATAGCCCTTGTCGCCGTTAATCCAGATTACCAGCTTACCTTCTTCAATTTTGGCGAGGGCAGAGGCGGAAAACATCATCGTGGTCAGTGCTGACAGCGCGAGGATGCGGGCGCCGGTTTTGATTTTCATATACCAGTCCTTTTTGGTGATGTGCTCGTGGATACACTTAGGTGGCTTAACGGTGATGAGTTTCCTTTTTTAACAACCCCTTTCCATCCTCCCCATGTCTACGCCCCACCCGTGGTTTGTGTGATCTGGCTTGCAGAAATGCCGGTATTGGGGCGTGGAGCACATAAAAAGGCGGCTATTTTTGCAACCTGTGTCACGAAATTGACTTTGGCGCGCCATCCCCCGCAGTGAGAGGCAATCTCTCATCCTCCCGTCTCCTCCCCCATAAAAAAGCCGGGGGTGGAGGATTTACCAGGTTAATGAATGCCGCATAGTCAGCCCATCTTGAATGTGTCTTTAAGTGACAAGTTGTAACGAAGGGAGATGGGCATGGCGAGCGTACAGCTGCGAAATATAACGAAAGCCTGGGGAGACGTGGTGGTATCGAAAGATATCAATCTCGACATCCAGGAAGGGGAGTTCGTGGTGTTTGTCGGGCCATCGGGCTGCGGCAAATCTACCCTGCTGCGTATGATCGCCGGGCTGGAAACCATAACCAGCGGTGATTTGTTTATCGGCGAAACCCGGATGAACGACATCCCACCCGCAGAACGCGGCATCGGCATGGTCTTCCAGTCTTACGCGCTCTACCCTCATCTCTCCGTCGCGGAAAATATGTCTTTCGGCCTGAAGCTGGCCGGCGCCAAAAAAGATGTGATCAACCAGCGCGTCACTCAGGTGGCGGAAGTGCTGCAGCTGGCGCACCTGCTTGAGCGTAAGCCGAAGGCGCTTTCCGGCGGCCAGCGTCAGCGCGTAGCCATCGGTCGTACCCTGGTGGCGGAGCCTCGCGTCTTCCTGCTGGATGAACCGCTTTCAAACCTCGATGCCGCGCTGCGCGTGCAGATGCGTATCGAAATCTCCCGCCTGCACAAGCGGCTGGGACGCACGATGATTTACGTGACCCACGATCAGGTTGAAGCGATGACTTTGGCCGACAAGATTGTGGTGCTGGATGCAGGTCGCGTCGCACAGGTAGGGAAACCGCTTGAGCTGTATCACTACCCGGCCGATCGCTTTGTTGCGGGCTTTATTGGCTCGCCAAAGATGAACTTCCTGCCGGTAAAAGTCACTGCAACCGCCATTGAGCAGGTTCAGGTAGAGCTGCCAAACCGCCAGCAAATTTGGCTGCCGGTGGACAGCGCCCGCGTTCAGGTTGGCGCAAACATGTCCTTAGGCATCCGCCCGGAACATCTGCTGCCCAGCGATATCGCCGACGTGACCCTCGAAGGGGAAGTGCAGGTGGTTGAGCAGCTTGGTCACGAAACGCAAATTCATATCCAGATCCCAGCCATCCGTCAGAACCTGGTCTACCGCCAGAACGACGTGGTGTTGGTAAAAGAGGGAGCCACATTCGCTATCGGTTTGCCACCGGAACGTTGCCATTTATTCCGTGAGGATGGCACGGCGTGTCGTCGGTTGCATCAAGAGCCGGGCGTGTAAGGCTTCCCATTAAAATAAAACGCGAACCCCTTAGCGCTGCAGCAGCAGGCAGAACGACGGGCGAAGTGTTCAAAGAAAAGCAATGATCTCAGGAGATAGAATGATGATTACTCTGCGCAAACTTCCACTGGCGGTAGCCGTTGCGGCAGGCGTTATGTCTGCTCAGGCGATGGCCGTCGATTTCCACGGTTATGCTCGTTCCGGCATTGGCTGGACCGGCAGCGGCGGTGAACAGCAGTGCTTCCAGGCAACCGGTGCTCAAAGTAAATACCGTCTTGGTAACGAATGTGAAACCTATGCGGAATTAAAACTGGGCCAGGAAGTATGGAAAGAAGGTGATAAGAGCTTCTACTTCGATACTAACGTCGCGTACTCCGTATCGCAGCAGAATGACTGGGAATCAACCAGCCCGGCATTCCGTGAAGCCAACGTGCAGGGTAAAAACCTGATCGACTGGCTGCCAGGTTCCACCATCTGGGCCGGTAAGCGTTTCTACCAGCGTCATGACGTTCACATGATCGACTTCTACTACTGGGATATTTCAGGTCCTGGTGCTGGTATTGAAAACATCGATCTGGGCTTCGGTAAGCTGTCTATGGCGGCAACCCGTTCTTCTGAGTCCGGCGGTTCTGCCACCTTCGCTGACCGCGATGCGCTGGGCAACCGTATTTATGACAACATCGTGCCGAACGACGTCTTCGACGTGCGTTTAGCGCAGATGGAACTCAACCCAGGCGGTACCCTGGAGCTCGGCGTCGACTACGGTCACACCAACGTTCCGGATAACTACTACCTGCAGCCAGACGCGTCTAAAGACGGCTGGATGCTGACCGCTGAACACACCCAGAGCATGCTGAAGGGCTACAACAAGTTCGTGCTGCAGTACGCAACCGACGCGATGACCTCCAACGGCAAAGGCGTTCCGCAGGGCGGCAGTATTAACAACGACGGTACCATGTGGCGCGTGCTTGACCACGGCGCGATCTCCATGGGCGATAGCTGGGACATGATGTACGTTGCGATGTACCAGGATATCAACCTCGACAACAACAACGGCACCAAATGGTGGACCGTCGGCGTACGTCCAATGTACAAATGGACGCCGATCATGAGCACCCTGCTGGAAGTTGGCTACGACAACGTAGAATCGCAGAAAACCGGCGACAACAACAACCAGTACAAAATCACCCTGGCACAGCAGTGGCAGGCTGGCGACAGCATCTGGTCGCGTCCGGCAATCCGCGTATTCGCAACCTACGCCAAGTGGGATGAGAAATGGGGCTATGCGAACGGCGACTCCGGTACTGGCTACACCTCCGGCGTGGCGTATAACGACACCTCTGCGAAGACCTTCAGCCGTGGCGATAGCGACGAGTGGACCTTCGGTGCCCAGATGGAAATCTGGTGGTAATCCTGCCTGACCTGTCATGACCAAAAGAGGGGCGCAAGCCCCTCTCTATCTTAGGCCCTGCGAGCTATTGCCTGGCTACCGCTCGGCCATCGGAATTGAGGTGATAACAATGAAAATGAATAAAAGTCTCGTTGCCCTCTGCCTGTCCGCCGGCCTGTTGGCCAGCGTACCCGCAGTCAGTTTTGCCGATGTTAATTTTGTGCCGCAGAATACCGCTGCCGCACCGACGATCCCCGCCTCCGCGCTACAGCAGTTAACCTGGACGCCGGTCGATCAGTCAAAATCTCAGGTCACCAACCTCGCGACGGCAGGACAGTCGCTGAATATTCCCGGCATCACCGGGCCGGTCGCCGCCTATAGCGTCCCGGCGAACATCGGTGAGCTGACCATTACCCTGACCAGCGAAGTGAACAAGCAGACCAGCGTTTTTGCACCGAACGTGCTGATTCTTGACCAGAATATGACGCCATCTGCGTACTTCCCGAGCAGCTACTTTACCTACCTCGAGCCGGGCGTAATGAGCTCGGATCGCCTCGAAGGGGTGATGCGTCTGACGCCGGCGCTGGGCCAGCAAAAGATTTACGTCCTGGTCTTTACCACGCCGCAGGATCTGCAGCGGACCACCAAATTAATCGATCCGGCGAAGGCCTACGCCAAAGGTACGGGTAACGCGGTACCGGATATTCCGGACCCGATTGCCAAACATACCACCGAAGGTACCCTGGGTCTGAAGGTGAAAACCTCTTCCGGCTCCAGCGTGCTGGTTGGCCCGCTGTTTGGCTCCTCCGGCCCGGGTCCGGTTACCGTCGGCAATACGGCCGCGCCGGTATACAGCGCGCCGGCCGCCGCTCCGGTTGTGGCTCCGGTCGCCGCACCGGCGGCGAAGAGCGAGCCGATGCTGGACGATACGGAAACCTACTTTAACAACGGCATCAAGCAGGCGGTTGCGAAAGGTGATATCGACAAAGCCCTCAAATTGATGAACGAAGCCGAGCGCCTCGGCTCGAAATCTGCCCGTTCCACCTTTATCAGCAGTGTAAAAGGCAAGGGGTGATCGTCTCCCCACAATGCTGATGTTTAGGCACAGCCTTTAGGTGCGTCCGACTGGACGCACTTTTTTTTCTCGCGCGCGGCTGCTGTTGCATGGCTGTTGCGCGGAAGATCGTATCTTGATGTTTGCCCGCCCCGATCGGCCTATTCTGCGATACAATGCCTTCACGTTATGTATCGGAGAATCAGGCATGTCACATCCTGCGCTTACGCAACTGCGTGCGCTGCGCTATTTTGCCGCTATGCCCCCGCTGGAACCCTCGCTGCGCGACTGGCTGCTGCTGGAAGACTCAATGACCAAACGCTTTGAGCAGCAGGGGAAAAAGGTTAGCGTTATGCTGGTCAACGAAGCGTTCGTTGGACGTGAAGCGCTGGTCGGCGAAGAAGCGCTGCTGCCGGATGAAGCGCGTTACTGGCTGCGGGAAATTATTCTCTGCGCCGATAATGAACCCTGGCTGGCCGGGCGCACTCTCGTTCCGGAATCGACGCTGAGCGGCCCCGAACTGGCGCTGCAGCAGCTTGGACAGACGCCGCTGGGCCGCTATTTGTTCACGTCTTCGACGTTAACCCGTGATTTTATTGAAATTGGGCGCTATGCGGAGCTCTGGGGGCGTCGTTCCCGCCTTCGGCTGAGCGGTAAACCGCTGCTGCTGACAGAGCTGTTTCTGCCGGCATCGCCGCTGTATTAAGAGGAAGAGAAAATGGAGTGGAGTCTGACGCAGAATAAGCTGTTGGCGTTTCATCGCCTGATGCGTACTGACAAACCGATCGGCGCGCTGCTGCTGCTGTGGCCGACGCTGTGGGCGCTATGGGTGGCGACGCCGGGTATTCCGCCGCTGTGGATTCTGGCCGTTTTTGTCGCCGGAGTGTGGCTGATGCGCGCCGCCGGCTGCGTGGTCAACGACTATGCCGACCGTAAGTTTGACGGTCACGTTAAACGCACCGCGCGTCGCCCGCTGCCCAGCGGCGACGTGACGGAGAAAGAGGCCCGGGTGCTGTTTGCCGTGCTGGTGGTGCTCTCGTTCCTGCTGGTGCTGACCCTCAATACCATGACCATTCTGCTGTCGGTGGCGGCGCTGGCGCTGGCGTGGGTCTATCCATTTATGAAACGCTACACCCACCTGCCGCAGGTGGTGCTCGGCGCGGCGTTTGGCTGGTCGATTCCGATGGCCTTCTCCGCGGTGAGCGAATCGCTGCCGCTGAGCTGCTGGCTGATGTTCCTCGCCAACATTCTGTGGGCGGTGGCCTACGATACCCAGTATGCGATGGTCGACCGGGATGATGACCTTAAAATCGGCATCAAATCAACGGCGATTTTGTTTGGTGAAAACGACCGCCTGATTATCGGCATGCTGCAGATCGCGGTGCTGGTATTGATGGGCGCGGTAGGCTGGCTGAACGGCCTGGGCTGGGAATACTACTGGTCGCTGTTTATCGCGGCGGGGCTGTTTTTCTGGCAGCAGAAGCTGATTTTCCGTCGTGAACGCGACGACTGCTTCAAAGCGTTTTTAAACAATAACTACGTTGGGCTGGTGCTGTTCCTCGGCCTGGCGATGGGCTACATGGCGTAGTTTCCCCAGTCTTCGTTATGACTCCCCGACCTGCGATGCGCAGGCCGGGGCAGGCCTCAGGCGCTACGCTTCATCCTGCGCGGCGCTTTCAATCGTCAGACGCACATCCGAGGTAATCAGGTTCGCCAGCATCTGGTAAACCTTCAGCGTCTCTTCCGGCTCGGCGTCGCCGGTATCGCTAATGTAGCCTTCGTCACGCAGAGTCAGTACTAAGGTACTGAATACCGCCTTATCGAAGAACTCCGGCGCGTTGATACCGTGCAGAACCGACAGGCGCTGGGCCATCGTGCGACTCTCTTTCTCCAGCGAACTGCGGTTAATCGAAGGATTCGCGCTCAGCAGCCAGAAGGTGATGGCGTAACGCTGGAGCGTTTCACGCGCGCCGGCGGCCAGCAGCTGCAGCAGGCGGGAGTGCGACGAGTTGATGCTTATCTCATCATCGCTCAGCACCAGCAGGCCCTGGCGCTGCATCTCAGCGGTCAGCGCATCGATAACGCTCGCCAGCTCCTCTTTTTCCCAGCGCAGGAACAGCTCGGCCTTCAGCAGCGGATAGAACATCTCGACGTGACGCAGCACCTCCGCGCGGGTGATCCGCCGATGCTGGGTCACAATCGCCGCCAGCAGCGAAGGCATCATCAGCATATGAGCGATGTTGTTGCGGTAGTAGGTCATCAGCACCGCCTGCTCGCGCGGCAGAATAATGATGTCGCCGATGGTGTCCTTCTCGACCTCGAACTTATTCATCTTCAGCGCGTGGTCAATCAGCTCGCTGGCGGAAGCCGCCGGCGTGGTCGCGTCCGGAGAGTAGGGCACGTTACGCAGCAGATCGAGATAGCACTCAAGCTGCTGGGTCAGCTGCTCGCGGGTCAGCGAACGCTGGCGCGATGCCAGCAGCGCGGTACAGCACAGGTTCATGGCGTTTGCCGCGCCGGCGTTGTTGATGCGGACCATCAGATCGGCGGCGATGCTGTTTACCGTCGGCGTCAGCCAGGACGGGCGAATGGCTTCGATAGGATCGATAGATTCGCGCCACTCCGGCACGTGCTGGTTGAGATAGGTCATCAGCGGCAGCGGTTCGCCGAAGTTAACGTACCCCTGGCCGAGGTTACGCAGCTTGCTCAGGCCGCGCAGCATCTGCGGCAGGCTCTCTTTCTCTTTCGTCGCGCCGCGCAGCTCTTTGGCGTAGGTTCCGACTTCCATCACGTGCTCGTAGCCGATGTAGATGGGAACCAGCGTGATTGGCCGGGTGCCGCCGCGCAGCATCGCCTGAATAGTCATCGACAGGGTGCCGGTTTTCGGGTCCAGCAGGCGCCCGGTACGGGAGCGTCCGCCCTCGACGAAGTACTCCACCGAGTAGCCACGGCTGAACAGCTCGCCAAGATATTCGCGGAATACCGTTGAGTAGAGCTTGTTGCCCTTAAACGTACGGCGAATAAAGAACGCGCCGCCGCGGCGGAAAATCGGCCCTGCCGGCCAGAAGTTGAGGTTGATGCCGGCGGCGATATGCGGCGGTACCAGCCCCTGGTGGTAGAGCACGTAGGAGAGCAGCAGGTAGTCCATATGGCTACGGTGGCACGGAACGTAGACGATCTCGTGCCCTTCGTGCGCCAGCTGCCGCACGCGCTCGGCGTTGTGAACGTTAATGCCCTGATACAGCCGGTTCCAGGTAAAGCCCAGCACGCGGTCGGTCAGGCGAATCATCTCGTAGGAGAAGTTGGCGGCGATCTCTTCCATCAGCGCGATCGCGTTTTGCTGCGCCTTCTCGTGGGAGATTTTCTTGCTGCGGGCTTCGTCTTCCACCGCACGGGCGATGGCTTTTGACGCCAGCAGCTTGTTGAACAGATCCTGACGGGCGGGCAGGCGCGGGCCGACGGCGGCCAGGCGCTGGCGGGCGAAGTGCATACGCGCCACGCGGGCCAGCTTCTGGGCGATGGTTTTGTCGGTTCCGTGCTCGGACGCCATTCGGCGTAGCGACACCGGCGGCGAGAAGCGCACGAAGCTGTCGCGGCCCAGCCACAGCACGGCGAAGAATTTCTGAATACCATTAAGCATGCGCAGCGGCGGATTAAGCTCGCCTTTTTCGCGCCCGGGCGCACGACCAAACATCACCGACACCGGCACCATTTGCACATCGAGGTCAGGGTGGTTGCGGTGCAGATCCAGGTAGTCGTGGAACAGCTTGATGGACTCTTCTTTCGGCGTGTAGTAGGTAAATACGCGCGGGCCGCCGTGGATGAAGACGTAGCGGGGCAGCAGGGTGCCGTCGATTTCGAGCGGCTCGAGCGGATCGGCTAAATCGTGCTCCAGGCACTGCGCGCGCAGCGTCAGCAGGTCTGCCTTCGAGTTATAGGGCAGAACGTACATAATCGGACGCGAGGTATCCAGTCCTAATTCCTGAGCAGGCTCTGCGGGAATAGACTTGCTTTTTACCAGCAGCCGTAATGGTAAATTAAGTAATTTATAGTAAATTCGTTGCCAGCCGGACATAAACGATGTGAAGCCTCTGGTTAATCATGCAAATGCGCGGCAAGAATAACAGAAAGTGCGCAAAATTTCCGTCGCCACGCGGCAAACGCGTACACTCATTGACGTCATTTACATAAAAAGGTTCTTTTGATGGCCAATAATACCACCGGGTTAACCCGAATCATTAAAGCAGCAGGGTATTCCTGGAAAGGTTTTCGTGCGGCATGGATAAATGAGGCCGCCTTTCGTCAGGAAGGGATCGCCACCGTTATTGCCATTGCGATCGCCTGCTGGTTGGATGTTGACGCCGTGACGCGCGTGCTGCTGATAGGCTCGGTCCTGTTAGTGATGATAGTCGAAATTCTTAATAGCGCGATTGAGGCGGTGGTGGACCGGATTGGCTCCGAGCACCATGAGCTTTCCGGACGGGCGAAGGATATGGGCTCTGCGGCGGTCTTTCTGGCGATCGTCATCGCGCTGATCGTCTGGGTTACGCTGCTGTGGTCGCACTATCGCTAAGCGCCGCTAGCATCAGGCTATCGGGTTTGCCGTCCACCGCCCCGGTTTAGCGTCCGTGGGCCGGAGGCCGGCGAGCCTCCCTCCACGCGTTTTTTTGTCTCGCGTGGAGCCGCAGCGCCTCGCCACCATCCCCTCTGCGTTAACCGGCTCCGGCGGGCATCAAAACAAAAGAATCTCCTGATTTATGTGTGAAATTTGATTCCAAAATCACCGTTAGCTGTATATACTCACAGCATAACTGTATATACACCCAGGGGGCGGAATGAAAGCGTTAACGACCAGGCAGCAAGAGGTGTTTGATCTCATCAGGGATCATATCAGCCAGACGGGCATGCCGCCGACGCGTGCGGAAATTGCTCAGCGCTTGGGGTTCCGTTCCCCAAACGCGGCGGAAGAACATCTGAAAGCGCTGGCGCGTAAAGGCGCAATCGAGATCATTTCCGGTGCCTCCCGCGGTATTCGTCTGCTGACTGAAGAAGAGCCCGGCCTGCCGCTGATTGGCCGCGTCGCTGCCGGCGAGCCGCTGCTGGCGCAGCAGCACATCGAAGGCCACTTCCAGGTCGACCCGGCAATGTTCAAGCCGAGCGCCGACTTCCTGCTGCGCGTCAGCGGTATGTCGATGAAAGACATCGGTATTCTGGACGGCGATCTGCTGGCGGTACACAAAACGCAGGATGTGCGCAACGGGCAGGTTGTGGTCGCACGCATCGATGAAGAAGTGACGGTTAAACGCCTTAAAAAGCAGGGTAACGTCGTCGAACTTCTGCCGGAAAACAGCGAGTTTTCACCGATCGTGGTGAACCTACGCGAGCAAAGCTTTACCATTGAAGGTCTGGCCGTCGGCGTCATCCGCAACGGCGAGTGGCTGTAAGCGCCTTCTCTAACGCAGCATCGTCTGATGCATGATGCTGCGCTATCTCTCCTCGCTCAGGCTTTCCCCCATGCTTTTTAATGCTGCTGATAAGGCCCTGTGGCGCCTGGCGCTACCGATGATTTTCTCCAATATCACCGTCCCGCTGCTGGGCCTGGTGGATACTGCGGTCATCGGCCATCTTGATAGCCCGGTTTACCTGGGCGGCGTGGCGGTCGGCGCTACGGCGACCAGCTTCCTGTTCATGCTGCTGCTCTTTCTGCGAATGAGTACCACCGGCCTGACGGCGCAGGCGTTTGGCGCAAAGGATCCCGTTCGCCTGGCGCGCGCGCTGGTGCAGCCGCTTGGCCTGGCGCTGGCCGCCGGTCTGCTGATCGTTGTGTTTCGTATTCCGCTCATTAACCTCGCGCTGCATATCGTCGGCGGCAGCGAAGCGGTGCTGGAGCAGGCCCGGCGTTTCCTGGAGATCCGCTGGCTGAGCGCTCCGGCATCGTTAGCTAACCTGGTGCTGCTGGGCTGGCTGCTGGGCGTCCAGTATGCCCGTGCGCCGGTGATCCTGCTGATTGTCGGCAACCTGCTGAATATTGTCCTCGATCTGTGGCTGGTGATGGGTCTGCACATGAACGTGCAGGGCGCGGCGCTGGCGACGGTGAGCGCCGAATACGCCACCTTTATCATTGGCCTGCTGATGGTGAAACGCGTGCTGACGCTGCGCGGCGTGTCGTTCGCTATGCTCAAGGGCGCCTGGCGCGGCGATATCCGGCGACTGCTGGCCCTCAACCGCGACATCATGCAGCGTTCGCTGCTGCTGCAGCTCTGCTTCGGCGCGGTGACCGTGTTCGGTGCGCGTCTGGGAGGCGATATCGTGGCGGTGAACGCCATTCTGATGACCATGCTAACCTTCACCGCCTATGCGCTGGATGGCTTTGCCTACGCCGTGGAGGCCCACTCCGGGCAGGCCTACGGCGCGCGCGACGGCAGCAAGCTGCTGGAGGTATGGCGGGCCGCCTGTCGACAGTCCGGTATGGTCGCGCTGGCGTTTGCGCTGATCTACAGCGTGGCGGGCGAGCAGATTATCGCTCTGCTGACCTCAATACCTTCGCTCCAGCAGCTCGCCGACCGCTATCTGTGGTGGCAGATGATTCTGCCGACGATCGGCGTCTGGTGCTATCTGCTGGACGGGATGTTTATCGGCGCGACGCGCGGCAGCGAAATGCGTAACAGCATGGCGGTGGCCGCCTTGGGCTTTGCCTTAACCCTGCTGACGCTGCCGGTGCTCGGTAACCACGGACTGTGGCTGGCGCTGGCGGTGTTCCTGGCGCTGCGCGGCCTGTCGCTGGCGCTGATCTGGCGGCGGCACTGGCAGCGAGGAACCTGGTTTTCATAACGTGTTTTGTCGTAAAGATGGTTAAAGATTCCGAATAATAAAATTAACTCAGAATTCTCATCTATAGTTAATCATACGTCCGGCACACAGCGGGCTGTTAATTCACCGAACGATGAGGATTGAATTATGAATAAAGACGAAATCGGCGGTAACTGGAAACAGTTAAAAGGTAAGGCCAAAGAGCAATGGGGCAAGCTTACCGACGATGATATGACCGTCATCGAGGGCAAGCGTGACCAGCTGGTCGGTAGAATCCAGGAGCGTTATGGCTACGCTAAAGATCAGGCAGAGAAAGAAGTGTCTGACTGGGAAACCAAAAATGACTATCGCTGGTAGCGATCGGACATAAAGCGTTAACCCTTTGTTTTAACGCATTGTTATTGCCTGCCCGAACGGTACAAGGATGTACGAAAATCCCCTGATTCCCGCTGCGGCTAACGCCTCAGCGGGCTTTCTTTTTAATCTGGATGGTGTGGTCGTGGTGACAGTGCCCCGGCGTGTTGCAGGCTTCTACTTCGACGCAGCCCGCGCACAGCCCGTGCGCTTCAATGACGTTATGGCGCAGGGCGAAGCCCATTTTTGCCGCCAGCGTATGCATGATGTCCTCTACGCCTTCCGCGCACTCTTCTTTCACCACGCCGCAGCGATCGCAGATAAACATCGCTGAGCTATGGGTTGGCTGATCGAACAGATGGCACAGCACATAGCTGTTGGTTGATTCCACCTTGTGCACGAAACCCTGCTCCAGCAGAAATTCCAGCGCCCGGTAGACCGTTGGCGGCTTGGCCTGCGGCTCTTTACCGCGCAGGAGATCGAGCAAATCGTAGGCGCTGATCGCCCCCTGCTGCAGACTCATCAGGCGCAACACTTCCAGGCGCTGCGGAGTCAGGCGCACGCCCCGCTGCGCGCAGAGCTTTTCAGCATGCGCTAACATTTCTTGCGAAGTGGACTTATCCATGAGCATCCTCTGGTTGCGTAACGATGAAGTTGTTACTTTATCACGATCCAGGCAAAACGCCGAGAACCCACGGTTTGTGCTATACCTGATGCATCTCATTTTCGGGAGAAAACGATGAAACGACCTGATTGCATTCGACATTGGCGCGAGCTGGAGGGGCCGGATGATGCCACCTATCCCGACAGCACCGAGCTCTTTTCCATCGGCGCGCCGCTGGCCCGGGGTTTACGGCTAAACCGGCTGGGGATCCATCATGAACGCCTGCTGCCGGGGCGTCGCACCTCTTATCCGCATGCGGAAAGCGATGAAGAAGAGTTTATCTACGTGCTGGAAGGGTATCCGGAAGTGTGGATAAACGGCTATCTGTGGAAGCTGGAACCCGGGGACAGCGTGGGTTTTCCCGCCGGTACCGGGGTATGCCATACCTTCCTGAATAACACCGAGGAGGAGGTGTGCCTGCTGGTGGTCGGCGAAGCGAATAAAAAATTTAACCGGATCTACTATCCGCTTAACCCCAGCTACGCCGCGACGCGCCAGGATCGCTGGGTTGACCATCCGCCGCAGTTCTTCGGTCCTCACGATGGCAAGCCGCGCAGGAAATAGCGTTTTTTCCACCCCAGGATATGACCATTGGCGCTATGCGCCTGTGGTTTATCTTTGTGCTATAGTAGCGCCCCTTTTTACCCGGATGCCTGTTTATTCGCCATGATGCCAGAATCAACTTCTACCGCTTTTGCTGCCCACCGTTTTTCCATCGCACCGATGCTCGACTGGACCGACAGGCACTGCCGCTACTTCCTGCGCCAGCTGTCGCGCCATACGCTGCTGTACACCGAAATGGTGACCACCGGGGCGATTATTTACGGTAAAGGCGACTATCTGGCCTACAGCGAAGAGGAGCATCCCGTTGCGCTACAGCTGGGCGGTAGCGATCCGGCTGCGCTGGCGCAGTGTGCGAAGCTGGCGCAAGCGCGCGGCTACGATGAGATCAACCTCAACGTCGGCTGCCCGTCTGACCGCGTGCAGAACGGGATGTTCGGCGCCTGCCTGATGGGCAATGCGCAGCTGGTTGCCGACTGCATTAAGGCGATGCGCGACGTGGTCTCGATTCCGGTAACGGTAAAAACGCGTATTGGCATTGATGACCAGGATAGCTATGCGTTCCTGTGTGATTTCATCGATACCGTATCCGGGAAAGGCGAATGCGATATGTTCATCATCCACGCCCGCAAAGCCTGGCTTTCCGGCCTGAGCCCGAAAGAGAACCGCGAGATCCCGCCTCTGGACTACCCGCGCGTCTACCAGCTAAAGCGTGATTTTCCGCATCTGACGATGGCGATCAACGGTGGGATCCGCTCGCTGGAAGAGGCGAAGCTGCACCTTGAGCATATGGACGGTGTGATGGTAGGGCGCGAAGCGTACCAGAATCCAGGCATGCTGACCGCGGTTGACCGGGAGATTTTTGCGGCCAGTGGCGCGGATGCTGACCCGGTTGCCGTGGTGCGCGCCATGTATCCGTATATCGAGCGTGAGCTGAGCAACGGGACCTATCTTGGCCATGTGACCCGCCATATGCTGGGCCTGTTCCAGGGGATCCCCGGCGCTCGCCAGTGGCGTCGCTACCTGAGTGAAAACGCGCATAAGGCCGGGGCGGATATTAACGTCCTGGAACACGCGCTGAAGCTGGTGGCCGATAAGCGTTAACGTTTCGCTAAAATTTAGTCAAATACGCCACGCCCTGAAGTTAACTTCAAGGCGTTTTGCTTTAAATTCAATAAATTATAATTGGCACGCTTCTTGTAATGCCTGAGTACAGAGGGCTATTGCTTTGGAGAGAAGACGATGCTGGAACTGCTATTTATTATTGGTTTTTTTGTGATGCTGCTGGTGACCGGCGTGTCGCTGCTGGGCATTATTGCCGCGATTGTTGCGGCGACGGCGCTGATGTTCGTCGGCGGTCTGTTTGCGATGATGATTAAACTGCTGCCGTGGCTGCTGTTGGCCGTTGCGGTGGTATGGGTGATTCGGGCGATAAATAAGCCAAAAATCACCCGCTACCGTAGCAACAACCGCTGGCGTTATTAAGGTAGTGAGTGGTAGGTCACAACCTGAGGAATTTTGCATAAAACGGCGTAGGTTTTGCTTATTAAATCTGTCACTATTAGCGCGTTAACGAATTCATCGCGCTGTACCCTACATACAGCCGAACTAAAAAAAGTAAGGGCTTCCATTTGGAAGCCCTAAACTTTTCTACCCTCCCGACTCTCCCGTCATACTTCGAACTACAGGTGCGTTGGCTGCGTTAACTCACCCCGGTCACTTACTGGAGTAAGCTCCCGGGGATTCGCTATCTTGCCGCCTTCCCGTAGCCCGAATTATTTAGGGAGGACCTCCCGTCATACTTCGAACTACAGGTGCGTTGGCTACGTTAGCTCACCCCGGTCACTTACCGGAGTAAGCTCCCGGGGATTCGCTATCTTGCCGCCTTCCTGTAGCCCGAATTATTTAGGGAGGGGCTCCTTTCGTCATACTTCGAACTACAAGGGCGTTGGCTGCGCCACTTTTCCCGACATATCTCAAACGACAGTAGCGTTAACCTTGCCTCGATTTACCCGTTACGGCAGCAGCAGGCTTGAGCCTTCGGTGGCGCGGCTTTCGAGCACCTCGTGCGCGCGTCGGGCGTCGGCCAGCGGATATTTTTGGCTCTCGGCAACGTCGACGTTTATCACCCCGCTGGCGATCAGCGAAAAGAGCTCGTTACTGGCTTCCACCAGCTCTTCGCGGTTGGTGATATAGCCCTGCAGAGAAGGGCGGGTAACGTACAGCGAACCTTTCTGGTTGAGGATCCCCAGATTAACGCCGGTAACCGGGCCGGAGGAGTTGCCGAAGCTGACCATCAACCCTCGCCGCTGCAGACAGTCAAGCGAGGCCTCCCAGGTGTCTTTGCCCACGGAATCATAGACCACGTGCACCTTCTTACCCTCGGTAATCTCTTTTAGCCGCTCGGCGATATTCTCTTCACGATAGTTGATCGTCTCCCAGGCTCCGGCCTGCTTCGCGCGCTGCGCCTTTTGCGCGCTGCCGACGGTGCCGATGAGCCTGGCGCCCAGCGCCTTCGCCCACTGGCAGGCTATCAGCCCGACGCCGCCGGCCGCGGCGTGGAACAGGAATGTCTCACCGGCTTTGATTTCGTAGGTTTTACGCAGCAGATAATAGACCGTCAGCCCCTTAAGGAAGGAGGCCGCCGCCTGCTCGAAGGAGATGGCCGCAGGCAAAATCGCGGCCTTATCGGCGGGGACGTTATGCACCGAGCTGTAGGCGCCCAGCGCCGACTGGGCGTAAACGACGCGATCGCCGGCTTTAATATGGGTGACGCCGCGCCCGACCTTGCTCACCACGCCGGCGGCTTCGGTACCTAATCCGCTCGGAAGCGCAGGGGGCGGATAGAGGCCGCTGCGAATATAGGTATCGATGTAGTTGATACCAATAGCTTTGTTCTCTACCTGTATCTCGTGCTCTGCCGGATCCCCTGCCACAAACTCCACCACCTGCAGAACTTCGGGGCCACCGTGCTTGTGAAATTCAATACGTGTTGCCATGCTTCCTCCTGAACTATGTGGTAACCTTTCGAGCCAATTTCTATACCGGGAATTCCATTCAATATGGCAGGAAATAAACCCTTCAACAAACCCCAGACTGAACCCCGAGTTCGCGATCCGCAGGTCGCCGGGTTGAAAGTACCGCCGCACTCGATTGAAGCGGAACAGTCGGTGTTGGGCGGTTTAATGCTGGACAACGAGCGCTGGGACGACGTCGCCGAGCGCGTTGTTGCAGAAGATTTTTACACGCGTCCGCACCGTCATATCTTTATTGAAATGGCCCGCCTGCAGGAAACCGGCAGCCCGATTGACCTTATTACGCTCGCGGAATCGCTTGAGCGTCAGGGGCAGCTGGACAGCGTAGGCGGTTTCGCCTATCTGGCTGAACTCTCAAAAAATACGCCAAGTGCGGCGAACATCAGCGCTTATGCCGATATCGTGCGCGAACGTGCCGTTGTCCGCGAAATGATCTCGGTGGCGAATGAAATTGCCGAAGCGGGCTTTGACCCCCAGGGCCGCACCAGCGAAGACCTGCTCGATCTGGCGGAGTCCCGGGTCTTTAAGATCGCCGAGAGCCGCGCGAATAAAGACGAAGGTCCGCGAAATATCGCCGAAGTGCTTGATGCGACCGTTGCGCGTATCGAGCAGCTGTTCCAGCAGCCGCACGACGGCGTCACCGGCGTCAATACCGGCTATGACGACCTGAATAAAAAGACCGCAGGTCTGCAGCCGTCGGATTTGATCATCGTCGCGGCGCGTCCGTCGATGGGTAAAACGACGTTTGCGATGAACATCGTCGAAAATGCGGCGATGCTGCAGGATAAGCCGGTCCTGATTTTCAGCCTCGAGATGCCCTCTGAGCAGATTATGATGCGTACCCTGGCCTCGCTGTCGCGCGTCGACCAGACGCGTATTCGTACCGGCCAGCTGGATGACGAAGACTGGGCGCGAATTTCGGGCACCATGGGTATTCTGCTGGAAAAACGCAATATCTATATCGATGACTCCTCCGGCCTGACGCCGACGGAGCTGCGCTCCCGCGCCCGCCGTATCGCCCGCGAGCACGGCGGCATTGGCCTGATTATGATCGACTACCTGCAGCTGATGCGCGTACCGGCGCTCTCCGATAACCGTACCCTGGAGATCGCCGAAATCTCCCGCTCGCTGAAGGCGCTGGCCAAAGAGCTGCAGGTGCCGGTGGTGGCCCTGTCGCAGCTTAACCGCTCCCTGGAGCAGCGCGCCGATAAGCGCCCGGTAAACTCCGATCTCCGTGAATCAGGCTCTATCGAGCAGGATGCCGACTTAATCATGTTTATCTATCGTGATGAGGTTTATCACGAGAACAGCGACCTGAAAGGCATCGCCGAAATTATTATTGGTAAGCAGCGTAACGGCCCCATTGGTACGGTACGTCTGACGTTTAACGGGCAATGGTCGCGCTTCGATAACTATGCCGGCCCTCAGTATGATGATGAGTAAATCTCCGTAGTTCTTCACGCCGCTGGTACGTTGACTCGCCCGCCCGTCTCGGTCACTTAGCCTGTTAAGCTCCCGGGGCGCCCGGGCCTGTCGCCTTCCGGCAGCGCGATGGATACCGGCGACTCTTTTATTAAGGAACTTAAATGCAAGCGGCAACTGTAGTCATTAACCGCCGCGCTCTGCGACACAACCTGCAACGTCTGCGTGAACTGGCGCCTGCCAGCAAGCTGGTTGCAGTCGTGAAAGCGAACGCTTACGGACACGGTCTTATCGAGACCGCGCGAACGCTCCCTGATGCCGACGCCTTCGGCGTTGCCCGGCTTGAAGAAGCCCTACGCCTGCGGGCGGGCGGCATCACGCAGCCGATCCTGCTGCTGGAAGGCTTTTTTGAAGCCAGCGATCTGCCGGTGATTGCCGCCCAGCGCCTGCAAACGGCGGTGCATAGCCCCGAACAGCTGGCCGCGCTGGAAAGCGCGGAGCTGAGCGAACCGGTCAGCGTCTGGATGAAGCTCGATACCGGCATGCATCGGCTGGGCGTGCTGCCGGAAGAGGCGGAGGCTTTCTACCAGCGCCTGAGCCGCTGTAAAAACGTCCGCCAGCCGGTGAACGTCGTCAGCCACTTTGCCCGCGCGGACGAGCCGGAGTGCGGGGCCACCGAGCGGCAGCTGGATATCTTCACCACCTTTACCGATGGCAAGCCTGGCCTGCGCTCTATCGCCGCCTCCGGCGGGATTTTGCTGTGGCCGCAGTCGCATTTTGACTGGGCGCGTCCGGGCATTATTCTCTACGGCGTGTCGCCGTTAGAGAATCAATCCACCGGCGCCGATTTTGGCTGCCAGCCGGTGATGTCGCTGACCTCGAGCCTGATTGCCGTTCGCGAGCATAAAGCGGGCGAGCCGGTGGGCTACGGCGGGACCTGGATTAGCGAACGCCATACCCGTCTCGGGGTGGTGGCGATGGGCTACGGCGATGGCTATCCGCGCGCCGCGCCGTCCGGTACCCCGGTGCTGGTTAACGGTCGGGAAGTGCCGATTGTCGGCCGCGTGGCAATGGATATGATCTGCGTCGACCTCGGCCCCGAGGCGCAGGAGAAGTCCGGCGATCCGGTGGTGCTGTGGGGAGAAGGTTTACCCGTTGAACGGATTGCAGAAATCACGAAAGTAAGTGCTTACGAACTTATCACGCGCCTGACTTCACGCGTTTCGATGAAGTATGTCGATTAGCCCCGATTTACCGCAATATTCCCCGGCAGCGTCACGGCCGCCGGGGCCAGGGCGCTACCCGACAGCCCGGCTACGGCGCCAGCGCTGCGGCTGGGAAAAGCCCCGCCGGCGCCCTGGCGGGCGATCGTCATCGGCAATCCGCCAACATCCTCTCGACCTGCCACGGCATCCGGTTTATTGTGTTATGACCTGCCTTTTGTAAACCTGGAGAAACATCGCGTGTTTCAGAAAGTTGACGCCTACGCTGGCGACCCCATTCTCTCCTTAATGGAGCGTTTCAAAGAAGATCCTCGCAGCGACAAAGTAAACCTCAGCATTGGTTTGTACTACAACGAAGCCGGAATTATCCCGCAGCTGAAGGCGGTGGCGGAAGCGGAAGCGCGCCTTAACGCGCAGCCGCACGGCGCCTCGCTGTATCTGCCGATGGAGGGTCTGAATGCTTACCGTAGCGCCATTGCGCCGCTGCTGTTTGGCGCCGATCACCCGGTACTGCAGCAGCAGCGCGTGGCTTCCATTCAGACGCTGGGCGGTTCCGGCGCGCTGAAGGTGGGGGCGGATTTCCTCAAGCGCTACTTCCCGCAGGCGCGTGTATGGGTCAGCGATCCGACCTGGGAAAACCACATCGCCATCTTTGAAGGGGCTGGATTCGAAGTAAGTGCTTACCCTTGGTTTGATAATGAGACCAACGGCGTGCGCTTTGAGGCGCTGCTCGAGACGCTGCGCACGCTGCCTGAAGGCGATATCGTGCTGCTGCATCCGTGCTGCCATAACCCAACCGGCGCCGATCTGAGCCATGACCAGTGGGATGAAGTGGCAAAAGTGCTGAAAGCGCGCAGCCTGATCCCTTTCCTCGACATCGCCTACCAGGGTTATGGCGCGGGCATGGAAGATGACGCCTGGGCGATCCGCACGATTGCCAGCGCCGGTATGCCGATGCTGGTCAGTAACTCGTTCTCGAAAATCTTCTCCCTGTACGGCGAGCGCGTGGGTGGCCTGTCGGTGGTTTGCGAAGATAGCGAAACGGCGGGACGCGTGCTTGGCCAGCTGAAGGCAACCGTACGCCGTAACTACTCCAGCCCGCCGAACTTCGGGGCGCAGGTGGTTGCCACCGTGCTGAACGACGCGGAGCTGAAGGCCTCATGGCTGGCGGAAGTCGAAGAGATGCGCACGCGCATTTTAGCGATGCGTCAGGAGCTGGTGAACGTCCTGAAAGAGGCAGTCCCCGGCGTTAACTTTGACTACCTGCTCAAGCAGCGCGGTATGTTTAGCTACACGGGATTGAGCGCCGCGCAGGTTGATCGCCTGCGGGAAGAGTTTGGCGTCTATCTGATTTCCAGCGGGAGAATGTGCATGGCGGGCCTTAACTCGGGCAACGTTCAGCGCGTCGCGCAGGCATTTTCTGCAGTGCTATAGCCCCGCAGCAGTATCCGGCCCTTTCCGGCGTTAAGGAGAGGGCGGTTTCCCCTCCCGAAGTGTGATCATTCTCTTTTTCTATGACATTCGAGCAGAAACCTCTTTTCATCACCGGATGCGGAGGTTAAGGTCATGGTGAATTTATAAGCATGCACATTATTGAAAATTATAATGATTCGGTTATTTACACTCGCCATCATGCAAAGTGCGTCTCAGCTCCAGGGAGCGTTCGGCTAACCGTGGCCGTCAAAGAGGCCGTTTGAATGATGACGGTTTATAGGGATAAATATGCGCAAAATCACCCTGGCCTTCGGGGCCGTCTGCCTGCTGTTCACGCTCAATAGCGCCGTCGTTGCCCGCGCCTCGACGCCGCAGCCCCTCTCGACGGGAACCAACGTCGCTAAGCTCGCTGAACAGGCGCCGATTCACTGGGTATCGGTGGCGCAGATTGAAAATAGCCTGCTGGGGCGCCAGCCGATTGCGGTGGGCTTTGATATTGACGATACCGTGCTGTTTTCCAGCCCTGGATTCTGGCGCGGCCAGAAAACCTTCTCTCCCGGCAGCGATGCTTACCTGAAAAATCCCGAGTTTTGGGAAAAAATGAACAACGGCTGGGATGATTTCAGCATGCCGAAAGAGGTCGCGCGTCAGCTGATTGCGATGCACGTTAAGCGCGGCGATAGCATCTATTTTGTAACCGGCCGCAGTCAGACCAAAACCGAAACGGTCTCGAAAACCCTGCAGGATGATTTCCTGATCCCCGCGTCAAACATGAATCCGGTCATTTTTGCCGGCGATAAGCCGGGACAGAATACGAAAACCCAGTGGCTGCAGGAGAAAAACATCAAGGTCTTCTACGGCGACTCGGATAACGATATTGGCGCCGCCCGTGACGCGGGCGCACGAGGTATTCGCATTCTTCGCGCCTCCAACTCCTCATACAAGCCTTTACCGATGGCCGGGGCTCAGGGAGAAGAGGTGATTGTGAACTCCGATTACTGATTGCCTGCGGGCGAAATAACAGCCAGCAACAGCGGCAGCCGGTGGGCTGCCGTTTTTTTGTACAAAATCCGCTCCGGAAGGTTTTACCTTTTCGCTTATTGCTGCACACTTAGAAAGATTCATTCGCAGCATGAATGGCTTATCTGACATCGACAGTCGGGCCGCGATGCGGCTCGCGGAATATCGCATTCACGGCGGTTCGCGCCATCGCGTCGGGACGCTCATGGGGAGAATATTAGATGACAATTTCGGAGTTATTGCTCTACTGCATGGCCAAACCTGGCGCGGAGCAAAGCGAACACAGCGACTGGAAGGCGACGCAGATTAAAGTGTCGGACGTGCTGTTTGCGATGGTCAAAGAGGTGGAGGATATGCGCCCTGCGGTGTCGCTGAAGGCCAGCCCGGAACTTGCCGAGCTTCTGCGGGAGCAGCACGCTGACGTGCGCCCTAGCCGGCATTTGAACAAGGCCCACTGGAGTACGGTGTTCCTTGATGGTTCGCTGCCCGATTCGCAGATTTACTACCTGGTCGACGCCTCTTATCAGCAGGCGATTAGGCTGCTGTCGGAGCCGACCCGACAGCAGCTTTCGCAGTGATTAGCTCAGCAACGGCTTGAGGAAATGCGCGGTGTGCGAGGCTTCGCACTCGGCAACCGTCTCTGGGGTCCCGGAGACGAGAATTTCCCCGCCGCCGCTGCCGCCTTCCGGCCCAAGGTCCACAATCCAGTCCGCGGTTTTGATGACGTCCAGGTTGTGCTCAATGACCACGATGGTGTTGCCCTGATCGCGCAGCTGATGCAGGACGTCCAGCAGCTGCTGGATATCGGCGAAGTGCAGACCGGTGGTCGGCTCATCGAGAATATACAGCGTCTGGCCGGTTCCGCGCTTCGACAGCTCGCGCGCCAGCTTCACGCGCTGAGCCTCGCCGCCGGAGAGCGTGGTCGCCGACTGGCCAAGGCGGATATAGGTCAGGCCCACGTCCATCAGGGTTTGCAGCTTACGCGCCAGCGCAGGGACGGCGTCGAAGAACTCGCGCGCCTCTTCGATAGTCATATCCAGCACTTCATGGATAGTCTTACCCTTGTACTTAATCTCCAGCGTTTCGCGGTTATAGCGCTTGCCCTTGCACTGGTCACACGGCACGTAGATATCCGGCAGGAAGTGCATCTCGACCTTGATAACGCCATCGCCCTGGCAGGCTTCGCAGCGGCCGCCGCGAACGTTAAAGCTAAAGCGCCCCGGCGTGTAGCCGCGTGAACGTGATTCCGGCACGCCGGCGAACAGTTCGCGTACCGGCGTAAACACGCCGGTATAGGTTGCCGGGTTAGAGCGCGGCGTACGGCCAATGGGGCTCTGGTCGATATCGATAACCTTATCGAAATGCTCCAGCCCCTGCACGTCGCGATAGGGCGCCGGCTCGGCGATAGTCGCGCCGTTGAGCTGGCGCTGGGCTATCGGGAACAGCGTATCGTTGATCAGCGTTGATTTACCGGAGCCGGAGACGCCGGTAATGCAGGTAAACAGGCCCACAGGTAGCGTCAGCGTAACGTCCTTCAGGTTGTTACCGCGTGCGCCGGTCAGCTTCAGCACCTTTTGCGGATCGGCGGCTACGCGCTGCTCAGGCACCGCAATCTTGCGCTTGCCGCTCATGTACTGCCCGGTCAGGGATTCAGGCACCGCCATAATATCCTGCAGCGTGCCTTCAGCCACCACCTGTCCGCCGTGGACGCCAGCGCCGGGACCGATATCGATCACGTGGTCAGCGGCGCGAATCGCGTCTTCATCATGCTCAACGACAATGACCGTATTACCCAGATTACGCAGGTGAACCAGCGTCCCGAGCAGGCGTTCGTTGTCGCGCTGATGCAGGCCGATCGACGGCTCGTCGAGCACGTACATGACGCCGACCAGCCCGGCGCCGATCTGGCTGGCCAGACGAATACGCTGGGCTTCGCCGCCGGACAGCGTCTCCGCCGAACGCGAGAGCGTCAGGTAGTTCAGGCCGACGTTGACGAGGAACTTCAGGCGATCGCCGATCTCCTTCAGCACCTTTTCAGCGATTTGCGCCCGCTGGCCGGAGAGCTTCAGGTTGGTGAAGAAGTCCATCGCATGGCCAATGCTCATATCGGAAATCGTCGGCAGCGGCGTATTTTCGACGAAGACGTGGCGCGCTTCGCGGCGCAGACGGGTGCCATCACAGCTGGTACAGGAGCGGTTGCTGATGAACTTCGCCAGCTCTTCGCGCACCGCGCTGGATTCGGTCTCTTTGTAGCGGCGTTCCATATTGTGCAGAACGCCTTCGAACGGATGGCGGCGCACGGAGGTGTCGCCGCGATCGTTCATGTACTTGAATTCAATGTTCTCTTTGCCGGAGCCGGACAGAATGACTTTCTGCACGTCGGCATTGAGGGTGCCCCACGGCGCTTCGATATCGAACTGGTAATGCTCGGCCAGCGACTTCAGCATCTGGAAATAATAAAAGTTACGTCGATCCCAGCCGCGGATCGCCCCGCCCGCCAGCGACAGCTCCGGGTTTTGGATCACGCGTTCGGGATCGAAATACTGCTGCACGCCAAGGCCGTCGCAGGTGGGGCAGGCGCCGGCCGGGTTGTTGAAGGAGAACAGCCGAGGTTCCAGCTCGCGCATGCTGTAGCCGCAAATCGGACAGGCGAAGTTGGCGGAGAACAGCAGCTCTTCCGCTTTCGGGTCGTCCATATTGGCAACAACGGCGGTCCCGCCGGAGAGATCCAGCGCCGTTTCAAACGACTCGGCCAGACGCTGGGCGAGATCGTCACGCACCTTGAAGCGATCGATAACCACTTCAATGGTGTGTTTCTTCTGCAGCTCAAGCTTTGGCGGATCGGAGAGATCGCAAACTTCGCCGTCGATCCTCGCGCGGATATAGCCCTGGCTCGCCAGGTTCTCCAGGGTCTTGGTATGCTCGCCTTTACGCTCTTTGATAATCGGCGCCAGCAGCATCAGGCGCTGGCCTTCCGGCTGGGAAAGCACGTTATCGACCATCTGGCTGACGGTTTGCGCCGCCAGCGGGACGTCGTGGTCCGGGCAGCGCGGTTCGCCGACGCGGGCGTACAGCAGACGCAGATAGTCGTGAATTTCGGTAATAGTGCCTACCGTAGAGCGGGGGTTATGGGACGTTGATTTCTGCTCGATGGAAATCGCCGGCGACAGCCCCTCGATATGGTCGACATCCGGCTTCTCCATCAGCGACAGGAACTGACGCGCGTAGGCGGAGAGCGATTCAACGTAGCGGCGCTGCCCTTCGGCATACAGCGTGTCGAAAGCCAGTGAGGATTTGCCTGACCCTGAAAGCCCGGTGACGACAATCAGCTTGTCGCGGGGGATAACGAGGTTGATGTTTTTGAGATTATGGGTGCGGGCGCCCCGAACTTCGATCTTATCCATTCACCTTTCCCGGTAGGTAGATACACGGATTGCCTGGTTTGTATGAAGAACAAACGGCGGAAACGGCTAATTATGGCACAATCCGACCTGTTTGAATATACAGTATTGGAATGGCAGCCGGGGTTGATGGTGAAAAATTGTATAGCGATAAGATGTTTACTGGAATCGACGTCCCAGCTATCTAAAAGGACCTTTGTGGTGTTAGAATTACCGGTTTACACTTATTAAGAAACGTATTCAGGAGATTCGATCATGGCCAGCAGAGGCGTAAACAAGGTGATTCTCGTCGGTAATCTGGGGCAGGACCCGGAAGTACGCTACATGCCAAGTGGCGGCGCAGTCGCCAACTTCACGCTGGCGACTTCCGAATCCTGGCGCGATAAGCAGACCGGCGAAATGAAAGAACAGACCGAATGGCACCGCGTTGTGCTGTTCGGCAAGCTGGCTGAAGTGGCTGGCGAATATCTGCGTAAAGGTTCGCAGGTTTATATCGAAGGCCAGCTGCGTACCCGCAAATGGACCGATCAGTCCGGCGCTGAGAAGTACACCACTGAGATCGTGGTCAACGTTGGCGGCACCATGCAGATGCTGGGTGGCCGTCAGGGCGGCGGTGCTCCGGCAGGCGGCGGCCAGCAGGGCGGTTGGGGTCAGCCTCAGCAGCCACAGCAGCAGCCGCAGGGTGGCAACCAGTTCAGCGGCGGCGCGCAGTCTCGTCCGCAGCAGCAGGCTCCGGCAGCGCCTTCTAATGAACCGCCAATGGATTTCGACGACGACATCCCGTTCTAATCAGTACGTATTGAGAACGGTCGTCTCAGAATCATAAACCCTGCTTCGGCAGGGTTTTTTTATATGACCGTGACCCGCCTTTCGCCTTCCTGTCCTCCGTTCCCCGTTCCCCATTTCCCGTTTCCTCTACTCTGCTTCCTGCTTCCTGCTTCCTGCTCCCATTTACGGACTGAACAGACCGCCGCGCCTGACGTCAGGTTTAAATAAATTAGTTTTAATAAACAATATATTAACGATTTTCTCTTCGTTCAGCCGCTTTCCCGTCCTCTACTCACCGTCCTGCGAAACAGCCTTCCAATCCGGCCAGCGTCTTCTGCGCAGTCGATCACGTTTCATCGACATCAGCGCGCCAGGTTTGTGAGGATTATCTCTTTTCTGCATGCCGCTATTTGCTCATTGATGCCATAGCTAATATTTATTAGCTAATTATTATCAGTAATCGGGAGCAGTGATGAAACAGCAGTGGAGCAAAGAGCAGGCGCAGGCGTGGTATCAGCAGCAGGGTTGGCTTTGCGGGTTTAACTATCTGCCTTCGACGGCGGTAAACTGGACCGATATCTGGCAGGAGGAGACGTTCGATGCGCCAACCATCGAGCGCGAGCTGGGCTGGGCGGCAGAGGCGGGCTACAACACGCTGCGCATCAACCTGCCGTTTATCGTCTGGGAGGCCGATCGCGATGGCCTGATGGTGCGCATCGAGCGCTTCCTGACGCTTGCCGATAGCCGTGGCTTTAGCACCATGCTGACGCTAATGGACGACTGCGGCTTTTCGGGCGATGAACCCTATCTGGGGCCGCAAAAACCGCCGGTACCCGGCAAGCATAATAGCCAGGCGGCGGCGAGCCCGGGGCGGGACAAGGTTTGCGACCGCGACAGCTGGCCGCAGATTGAATGCTATATCCGCGACGTTATCCGCCAGTTCCGCGACGATAAGCGCGTTCTGCTCTGGGATCTCTATAACGAGCCGGGCAATCGCGGCATCTTTGCTACCGGCACGGTTGAGGTGCTGTACGACGAAAAGCTGGAAACCTATGCTCAGGAGCTGATGGAGCTCGCCTTCCGCTGGGCGAGAGAAGAGGACCCGACGCAGCCGCTCACCGTCTGCGCGTGGCGCCTGCCGGAGGAGGTTGAAGGAGAGGTGTTCTACCAGCATCCGCTGGATCGGGCCGCGCTGGCCCTCTCGGACGTGGTCAGCTATCACGCCTATACCAATACCGCCCGCATGACGGCGATTATCCAGCAGCTTCAGCAGCTGGAGCGGCCGATTTTTTGCACCGAATGGCTGGCTCGCCACGTTGGCAGCACCATCGAAGAGCAGCTGCCGCTGATGTATATCGCGAACGTTGCGCCTTATCAATGGGGCCTGGTGCGCGGGAAAACCCAGACCTGGCTGCCGTGGCCGGTGGTGATGAAGGCGTCTGGCGATTACTGCCGCCTCTGGTTCCACGACGTCTTTGAAGAGAACGGGATCCCGTTTTCCCGCAAAGAGATTGCGCTCATCCGCAGGCTTCGTCACATCGCCCAGCCGTCACGGGCATAATAATAATATATCCGGCGGTACGCCGCCGGGATTAGGGTACGCACTATGGCAACGACAATGAAAATACCGTCTCGCGAGTTGTGGTCTTATTTCGGCTATGGTTTAGGTCAGTGTTTTAGTTTTGGTTTAGTGGGCTCGTTTATTAACTATTTTTATACCGATGTACTGGGAATATCGGCGCTGGCGGCGAGTACGATTTTCCTTATCGCACGCGCGTGGGATGCGGTTCACGACCCGCTGTTCGCCAGCATTATGGATACCATTAACAGCCGCTTTGGCAAGTTTCGTCATTTCCTGCTGATTGCGCCGCTGTTAATTACCGGGGTCACGCTGCTGGCGTTTTATAAAATCGAAGCCGATATGACCACCATGATTATCTACGCCGGGGTGACCTATATACTGTGGGGCACGCTGTACGCGATATCAGATATTCCGTTCTGGTCGATGTCCTCGGTGATGACCAACGACTCCGGTCAGCGCACCCGCGCGGTGACGGCGGCAATGCTCGGCGTTAATGCCGGTATCGCCTGCGCCAATATCTTCTTCCCCAAACTTGCGGCCTTCTTTGCCCAGTACAGCAACGATAAGGGCTATTTTATGGCGGCGCTGGTGATGATGATGGTCGGCCTGCCGCTGATGCTTAACGGCTTTTTCCAGATTAAAGAGCGCGTGCAGGCTGGCCCGGAAAAGGTCACCATGCGCGATACCTTCCATAATCTGCGGCAAAATAAGCCGCTGTTTATCGTCCTGCTGTCGTTCTTTTTCTGCGTATTCCACAACGTCGCGGGCGGGATTTACATCTATTTCTTTATCTACAATATGGGCGACGGCGGGCTGCAGATGGCGATCGGTATTATGGGGATTGTCGCCGCGGTGCTGTGCCTCGTCGCCCCGATGCTGACGCGCAGAATGCAGAAGCGAAAGCTGTTTATGATCCTCTGCGGGCTGGATATTGCGGTGCGGGTGGTGATGTGGTTCGTTGGCTATCAGCACGCGGCGCTGCTCTTTATTCTGCTGGGCCTCAGCACGCTGTTTATCATGATGAGCAATATCCTGACCTCATCGATGATTGCCGACACCATTGAATACGCCGAATATCACACCAACAAGCGCTGTGCGGCCATTACCTTCTCCGGACAAACGTTTACCGGAAAAATGTCGGTGGCCGTCGGCGGAGGCTTAATTGGCGTATTTCTGACCCTGATAGGCTACGTGCCGCAGGCGGCCAGCCAGAGCGAGAGCGTGCTGAACGGGCTATTCTTCGGTATCTGCCTGCTGCCCGCATTTGGCTCGCTGATCAGGATGGGCTGTATGTCGCGCTATACCTTTACGGAAGAAAAGCATGCGGAGATTTGCGCGTTACTGGCGGATCGTCGACAGGCTGCACCTCAGGAAAACGATGATCAGGAAAACCTGAAGCAGCCGCTGCCAATAAACTAGTTACGCCAATAAAATAGACCTTCTGGTGAATCGCAGAGTATATCCCTGTGCGGAGAAGTCTCCTCCGGAGAAATAGACCGGCAGACCCGAACGCCTCTGAGCCTACGCCACCGGCGGGCGCAGAAACCGGGGTTCGGTCGCACGAATAATATTACTGCTGTCGTTAATAACCCGTCCGCGACGATGGGCGGGTTATTATTTTAATTATCGTTATGCTTTATTCATAAATCCTAAAAAATAAACTCTATTTAATTAAATAATAAAAGGCTCTACCGATGAATAAATTCTGGGTCGGCTGTTTTTTGACGTCTTTACTTACCCCTGTAGTCAATGCGCAGGCGTCGTTATCCCTTGAGGAGCGCCTGGCACAAATGGAACAACGGCTGAAGGCGACCGAGCAGCGGGCGGCCAGCGCGGAGGCGGAGATCGCCGCATTAAAACGTCAGGATACGCCAGCGCCGGTCGCCAGCGCCGGGCCGGCTAAACCCGCGTTACAGCTTAATGATTATGGCGATATAAAATTCTACGGCGACGTCGAGTTTAATATGGACGGCGCCAGTCGCACCGGCAGCCTGACCTCGATAAAAACCAGCGCCAATAAAAACTGGGCTCCGGGAGATAAAGAGCGCTGGGATATTAACGGACGAATTCTTCTGGGCTTTGATGGATTGCGGAAAGGCGCTAACGGTAAATACGCCGGGTTTAGCGTGCAGCCGCTGGCGGATATGAATGGCAAAATGAATCTTGATGACGCTGCGTTTTTCTTTGGTCAGGAGGATGACTGGAAAATTAAAATCGGTCGCTTCGAAGCCTACGATATGTTCCCGCTTAATCAGGATACGTTTATTGAATATTCCGGCAACACGGCCAACGACCTGTACAGCGATGGCTACGGCTATATCTACATGATGAAAGAAGGGCGCGGGCGCAGCAGCAGCGGCGGTAACTTCCTGCTCAGTAAAACCCTCGATAACTGGTATTTTGAGGTCAATACGCTGGTTGAGGACGGCAGCACGCTGTTCGTCGATCGCAACTATCACGGCAACGCGCTGGATAACCAGAAAAACGTCGCCTACGTGCGTCCGGTAGTAGCGTGGCGTTCCGGCGCGTGGTCGGTGGCGGCGGCGCTGGAGAGCAACCTCGTCAATAACGCCTACGGCTATCAGGACTCACGTGGCCGCTGGGTCGACCAGTCGAGCCGTACCGGCTACGGTATGACCCTAAGCTGGAATACGCAGAAGGCCGACCCGCAGGATGGGGCGGTGGTCAATTTGAGCAGCGCCTATTTGGATGCGGCGGACGAAAAGGACTTCAGCGCCGGTATTAATGCGCTATGGCAACGCGTGGAGCTTGGCTATATCTATGCGCACAACAAAATCGACCAGTTCAATCTGTCCGGCGTGAGCGCGGAGTGTGACGGCGACTGCGCGATTCTGGCGCCGGGACGCTATGACATCCACACCCTTCACACCTCGTGGCAGCTGCCGAATATCATGGATATGCCGAACTTTAATATCTACCTCGGGGCCTACGCGTCGTGGCTGGACTCGTCGGCAGCCAAAACCGGCAATACCGATGAACGCTACGGCGCGCGGGTGCGTTTCAAATACTTCTTCTGATGGGCAAAGGGCGCGCGTTGTGGAATGCGCCGTCCCGGCTGACCCAAACCCCGCTTCGGCGGGGTTTTTTGGTGCCTCAGCCTTACTGCGCCGCCGGGACGTCGCCCGTCTTGAGCGGAATCTCCTCGCGTTGGGCGTCGGCGGTGGCCTTCTGCTTGCGCGTCATCTCATCGACAATCAGCCGATAGGCGATGTAGTACTTATAGATATTGCTGACATAGGTGACGGTCTCGGAGCCGATTTTCTCCGCGGCCAGGTACTCCACGTTGCCAAACCAGATATTGGGGTCAAAGCCGCGCTTTTTGGTTTCAACCCGCAGGCGGGCGATTCTCGCCGGTCCGGCATTGTAGGAGGCGAAGGAGAACAGCGCCTTATCGAGCTGGGTCATCGGCTCGTCGCCGTAGTACTGGTCTATCATCCAGCGCATATATTTCACCCCGGCGTGGATGTTGGGATCGAGCTTGCTGATATCCCCGACCTTCAGCTCCTTACCGGTGCGCGGCATAACCTGCATCACGCCTATCGCCCCGACGTGGCTGCGCACCGACTGATTGAGGCGCGACTCCTGATAGCCCTGGGCCGCCATCAGCAGCCAGTCGACGTCATAGCGATCGCCGTACTTACGGAAGATCTCCACCATCGCTAAAAATTTCTGCCGCTCCTTTTGCGCCGCCGCATTTTTGACATATTTAGCGTCTTTCAGGTAGCGCAGCAGGATGGTATTCCCCAGCCTGCTGCCCTGGCTATTCGTCTTCGCAAACTGATTAAGCGAAGCGAGCAGCTGGGGGCTATCTTTGCGCACCGCCCAGGCGATGCTGCCATCGTCGCGCAGGACGATATTCTGGTGTACCTCGATTTTAGGGAACACCTGTTTCCAGAACAGCGCCTTATGGCGATCGACAACGGTCAGGGGGATAAGGCCGGCGTTGAGCATCTCAATCAGGTCCTCATCCTCAAGCGATTCCGGGGCGGCATCAATGATCACCGGCTGGCGCGACTCTTTGACAAAGCGCGCGTTTAGCGCGACCAGACTCTGGTAATAGCTTGAAGAGCGGCGCACGAACACCGTCTTGCCTGAAAGCTGGTCGATGTCAGCGACCGCGGGAGAATCCGGCCCGGAAAGCAGCAGCTCCTGAACGCGGGTATAAATCGGCGCGCTGAAGGCGACCTGCTGCTGGCGCTCAGGGGTGATGGTGAGGTTCGCGGCGACGATATCTCCCTTACCGGCATTGAGCGCCTCGATCAGCTGGTCGCGCGCCACCGGAACGAAAACGATCCGTACCTTGAGGTGACGGTGCCGGAGCTTTTTCTCCTTCATCAGCTGACGATTCAGGTCGCGCTCGTACTCCATGAAAATGTCGTGGGTGGCGCCGCGCTGGGTGCCCTTATCGATAAAGAAAAAGGTTTTGCTGTAGGTGGTCAAAACCCGGATGGTCCGCCGGTCGAGCATGCCGGAAAGATCCCCCTGCCAGGGTTTTAGCATCTCTTCGGTATTGACCTCCAGGGTCTCCCGTGGCTCGGGCGCCGGCGGTTTTTTCTCAGCGGAAGCGGCATAAACGAAGCCAACAAACAGCATCGCGAGGAGGCAGGTAGACCAGGCGATAAATAATCGCGGCAAACAGAGGATGTTCATGGCGCGGCGCTCCGCAGGGACATCCTTTTATTTTAGTCAACTCTGCCGGGTTAGCGTGTCGGCCAGGCGCCTGGACGGTGGTTTTATGCCGCTGAAATTTTACGGAACTGGCTGGGCGTGACCGAATAGTATTTTTTAAAGGTCCGGTTAAATGCGCTGATATCCTCATAGCCGGCCATAATGCAGATATCGACGATGCGAAAGGCCGGTTTTATCTGCAGCAAATCCCGGCACAGCAGCATCCGCTGCCGCCTGATGAATTCCATCGGTGACATCTGGAAGTATTGCTGGAAGAGGCGAAACAGGTGCCACTCTGAATAGCCGGAAAAAACGCTTAGCGCATTGACGGTAAGTTTTTTCTCAAGATTATTTTTTATCCAGCGCACCAGTTCGTGCAGCACGGCCTGTTGGATCCCATTTTTACGCTGATTCATGCCGGTTCCAGAACGATGGCGCCCGTCGCTTCATGGCGCGGGTAGAGGGTGACGTCACGGCCAGGTCGCCGCCCGGCATGGCTCTCTGCCGGGCCTCGGTGTCCAGCGCCGCCGCGGGAAAATGCCTTACCGTCCCTGGCAAGGCGCCACTACTTTGCTTTTGGATATCGCAATCGGCTTTCGATGATGCTCCCATAAGCCTCTGCGACCATATCCTGTCATTTTGAGGAAAATATGAAGAATCTGGATTAATATCCCTGATGATATATTTTGCGCATACGTGATGGTCGCTCTGCATAATTTTTTCAATATCTCTTCATTTTATCTGCGGTATTTTAAGCTAACTTTTGCGTGTTCCTGGTCAACCCCAGAGAGCATCATTCCTAACAAGATCTTTCCCCCTTTCAACCAATGCGAAAGGGGGCTTTTTGTTTTTTTTGATTCATTGAAAGTGCGCTATATATTACTGCCTGACCCTCTCAGACCGAAAAAACAGGCGCGAGTTCCGCTGATAAATTTATTTATTTACGGTTCTTTAAGATCCATTTTTTCTCCATTGTTTCACCATAATTAAGTGCAATTCTGCGCCTCGCTTAGATTAATCCCAGCAGACTCCTGCTATTTCTAAATCTCTTTTAAATAAAACGCCCATGCTAAAGAAAACAAATATCATTGCCGGATTATTGATTTCACCCTTAACGCTTTATGCCGCGACTTCGTACACTATTGATGATATTCGCTTTGAGGGCCTGCAGCGCGTTACCGTAGGAGCGGCACTGTTAAACATGCCCGTTCACCCGGGAGAAGAGGTCTCGAACGACGATATCAGCGACGCGATACGCGGCCTGTACGCCAGCGGCAACTTTGAGAACGTGCAGATCCTGCGCGATGGCCGTACGCTGGTGGTGCAGGTTAAAGAGCGCCCAACCATTGCCAGTATCAGCTTCGCCGGCAATAAATCGGTGAAGGACGAGATGTTGAAAGAGAACCTTACCGCCAGCGGCGTTGATGCGGGTAGCGCGCTGGATCGTAACGCCCTCAGTGAAATAGAAAAGGGGTTGCAGGATTTTTATTACAGCGTCGGGAAATATAGCGCCACGGTCCATGCGGTGGTGACACCGCTGCCGCGCAATCGCGTGGATTTAAAATTTGTCTTTCAGGAGGGGAAGTCGGCAACCATTGCCCAGATTAATATTATTGGCAATAAAGCGTTTAGCGAAGAAACGCTGCTCGACCAGCTTCAGCTACGCGATCGGGTTCCGTGGTGGAACGTTATCGGTGATAAAAAATATCAAAAGCAAAAAATGGCGGCGGATCTTGAAACGCTGCGCAGCTATTATCTCGATCGCGGCTATGCGCGTTTTGCCATTAATTCCAGCCAGGTCAGTATTACCCCGGATAAAAAATCGCTCTATCTTACAATTGACCTTGCAGAGGGAGAACGCTACAAGGTCAGCCGCACCGTGGTGACGGGTGAGATGGCCACGCATGGCCAGGAAATTGAGGCGCTGGCCCAGCCGCTGTCCGGCAGGTGGTATAGCGGAGCCGAGATTACCGCCGTCGAAAACGCGATTAAAAAGCGCTTCGGTAAATATGGTTATGCCTGGCCGCAGGTGACGACGCACGCCGACATTGACGATCGGCAGAAAAGCGTGACGCTGCGTATTAGCGTCGATGCCGGGCGCCGCTACTCCGTACGCCAGATTCGTTTTATCGGCAACGATACCTCGCGCGATGCCGTTTTACGCCGCGAAATGCGGCAAATGGAGGGCGCGTGGCTCAACGATGAAAAGGTGCAGCAGGGAAAAGAGCGTCTTGACCGCACGGGCTATTTCGAGAGCGTTGATAAAGAGATAACCCCGGTTGCCGGCAGCCAGGACCAGGTTGACGTCGTCTATAAGGTGAAAGAGCGCAATACCGGCTCATTTAACGTTGGCCTGGGATTTGGTACCGATAGCGGCGTCAGCTACCAGCTGGGAGTGACCCAGGATAACTGGCTGGGCACCGGCAACAGCGTCAGCTTTAACGGCACTCGCAATAGCTATCAGTCCTACGTTGAGCTCGGCGCGACTAACCCCTATTTCACCGTCGACGGCGTGAGCCTCGGCGGCAAGATTTTCTATAACAGCTATGACGCCTCCGATGCCGACTCCGGCAGCTACAACCAGCAAAGCTACGGCCTTGGTAGCAATCTCGGCTTCCCGATTAGCGAAAATAATTCGCTGAATCTGGGCGTTGATTATGTCCATAACCGCCTGACCAATATGGATCCTGAGCTCACGACCTGGAATTACCTTAACTCGCGGGGAATTTATCCGCAGGTGGTGACCAAAGATGGCGACAGCGGGGCGGAATACAGCGCCAACGATTTTTTTGTTAGCCTCGGATGGAGCTATAACGATCTCGATCGCGGGTTTTTCCCCCGCTCCGGCAATAAAAGCAGCCTGAGCGGCAAAGTGACCGTCCCGGGATCGGATAACCGCTATTACAAGCTGACCCTCGATAGCACCCAGTATGTGCCGCTAAATGAAAACCAAAGCTGGGTATGGATGGAGCATCTGAAAGCGGGCTATGCCGGCGGCCTGCAGGGGAGCACGGTGCCCTTTTACGATAATTTCTACGCCGGCGGATCGTCATCGGTGCGCGGCTTCTCCTCAAATACCATCGGCCCGAAGGCGGCCTACTATCGCTGTAATGGCTCTGAAAGCAGCTATAGCGGCTGCCCGCTGGAGAGCTCTTCCGACGCGGTTGGAGGAAATGCGATGGCGGTGCTGAACAGCGAGTTTATTATTCCTACGCCGTTTATTAGCGACAAATATGCCGACAGTTTGCGGACCTCGCTCTTTGTCGATGCCGGCACGGTATGGAGCACCTCGTGGCAGAATAACGCCCAAACCCTGGCGGCGGGGATCCCGGACTATAGCGATCCGCTGCATATCCGAATGTCGGCGGGGATAGCGGTACAGTGGATGTCGCCGCTGGGGCCGCTGGTCTTCTCCTGGGCTGAGCCCTTTAAAAAGTACGATGGCGATAAGGCCGAGCAGTTCCAGTTTAATATCGGCAAAACCTGGTAAGCGGGGGCCAGGAACCGCGCTACTACCGTCGCGCCGCTGCGTGAGAGATGACGCTCTGATGGCTATCATTCACGCGGCGGCGGCGAGGCCTTTCTACTCCCATTACCCACGGCGGCGAGCTGCCCGCCAGGGAAAAATACGCGCATAGACGGCAAAATAGTCTATTTTGCCGTTATGTCGTTGTTTAATCTGAATTCCATGGCGATACTTTTTTGTAAAGTTATTTAGGGTTATTTTATGGTTTTCTGACTTTACATATAAATATGTATTTTCAGCATCCATATCTACGTATTAAATATTATGGCGATTACTTATAAATAGCTAGATCGATTGTAAGCGATGGCCGTCGCATATCACATTATTGCGCTGAGGACTTGCGATCAATTATAATATTTGCTATTTCTGAATTCATGATTGCTGGCCAGGGATACAAGGATGAAACATGAAATGGACGGTGCTTAATACAATCATATGCCCGCATTCTGGCGTCGCATTCTCCAGTATCTGCGGACTGCGGTTTTTAAAGTTTATCATCTGGTATGAAGCGGATATTCTGTTGATTCCCGGTGAGTCAATGAAGCTGTACTCATCTAAAGTTCTGATAAATAATAAATATCATTTCTTTAAGGTTTATAATATTGCGACCTACAGCGATACGCAGTGGGAGTCGCTGAGAGAGCGGCCATCCTGCCCTCATGACTTTAGCGCAACCACCGCAGAGGGGTGCTGCTACCAGCCGCACTGCGTCATTAAGCGATGCCCTGGTAGCTATCATCGCCACGCCTTATGCTAAACCAGCGGCGATTAAGAACGGGTATTTTCACAGACAAAGTAGGGCGTGTTTGTCGACATAAATACCCACGAATCTGGCTTTATTTTTATTATCTTAATAATAAAGTTATCTTCTTTGCTAATTTCAGTAAAGAACGGCGGGAGAATATCATCGAACTTTTCAGAGAATGCCGGTGAGCTGGCTCGCATGTTGGAATTATTATTTTTAAAAATATAGATATCGCTCTTGTTTTTAGTATAGGAAAAATATTTGCGAATGCTGATGTTATCCTGAGTATTTCCGGAGTTGCCGGTAAAGGTCATCAGGCCATTGCCATTTTTAGTGAAAAAGGTGACTGAAAACGAGAAGGTTTCGTCGCCACTGATAATCGAAAAGGCCGACGTACAGTTAATACTATCATCCTCTTCGCGGAAGTGAGTGTAATATACAGCACCGACGATGATAAGAATAATGATGATGAGGGTTATTGTTTTCTTCATTTTATATGCCGAGATTGTCTTTTATTTTAAGTAGTAGGAGGAGGTACAGAATGATTTCTTGCTTGATTTGATCGGATAGCGACAAACGATCAGCGACGTTCTGCTCGATGGATAGTGGTTGGTAATATATACCGTTTGGCCATCGGAACAGCTGATGTGCTTCTCCAGCATAAAGTTAATAAAAAATTCATCAAATCTTAAATCATCATTACGAAACACCTTGCAGGTACCGGGAGTAGCCAGCTCGGTATAAGAAGAGAAAGGCGTGCTGGTCTGTGGAAAATAATAAACATAGACCAACAGAACGATCGCCAGCAGGCTGGCGATACCTGCAACTCTACAGGTTCCTTTTTCACTGTCAGTGAATCTGAGGCCGGAAAGTATCCGCGGGACGAACGGGTCTTCGTTCACCGGCGGCGACGCCGATAGGTTATCCCGCGGCGGTTCCGGATCTGGCTGCTGCGGTTCGATACTTTCTACTGCCGGAGGTTGCTGTGGGTTATTAACCTTTTCCTCAACATTCGGCCCACTATCGTTTTCGGGCCCCGGGTCGCTTTCAATATTCCGGGCCAAAATGGTGGTGTCATCGGCAATCATAAATCCCCGTTTCGGGATTGTTTGAATTATGCTGCCGTTAACGTGCAGGCGATTTAATGATTTACGCAACAGAGAGATATTTTGGTGTAGGGTATTTGGCGTAACGTTCATCCCTCTTTCTCCCCAGGCGTTATGCAACAGCTCTGCCTGGGTGACTATTCTGCCCTGGTTTTTAATTAATAAAATAAAGCAAAGGCTTGCTGGTATTGCCAGAGTGATACGCTCATTGCTTTCTATAGAATGGAGAGTATGCGCCGTAGGATTGAACCTGAGCGTGTTCTCGATAACGTAAATAGTGTCCATATATCGTGTCTTATCGTGAGAATAGTTACCGCTGCTGAAATTTATCTAAGATTTGATATTGAGATACTAGCATTAAAGCTTACTTCCGGCATTCATTCATAACTAAGAATTATCTTAATCCAATAAGATGCTTGTTATAAAAAGTCTCTCATTTGTTAATTTTATGGTATTTATATCATTAATTTCAGTGAGTTATGTTTTTACATAAAATCAACAAATGTGATTTCTTTACGCTTCATAACTTTATGAGTAATAAAATATGAGCACTACGATTATTATTGCTGCAACAAAATGTTACGGCCGTGACGTAACAATATTAATAAAAGGATGTGGTTGTCCTGCGATAACAATGTTAATGAATGGCAGGGGCGTATCAGACTGTTGTTACGTACCGGTCATAATCAGTAACGAAGGCGTCGTGGAGGTGTTTTTTCCGGACCGGTGGCCCAATGGAATAAAGGTTGGTTATTATGGCGGTACTGATTGTAACTGATAATTATTTCTTTATACAAGGCCTGAGCCATATGGCCGATGACTTCTGTTATATCGGTTGCGCCGGCAGTTTTGATAGCGAGTTGGCCCGTAGGCAATGTGCGGCGCTGAGCGCTGACGACTATGTGATTATCCATTTTGCACATTTAGACCATATATTATGTTTCTACCGATACTATCTTTCTCACAGCCTGGCGAAAGTTATTGTCGCCCCGGATGCAAAGTTTGTTAGCGACGTGTCGGACATTAATGATATTTATTTTCTCTCGGCCAATGCCAGCGTCAAGGCGGTTGAGAATATGTTTAAACTTAAGAAATATAAAATCAGGAAGCGAAGCCTGACTCCGCGCGAAGAGAAAATAATGTCATTAATGATTATCGGTAATTTAATTAATGACATTTCACAAACGCTCGGCTTAAGCATTAAGACGGTCAGTTTGCATAAAAGCAATACCAGCAATAAGGTTGGTTTGCTTAATAATAACAACATCACGATGCTGGCCCTGATGCGTTTTATTCTGCCGGCATCAAAAAACGGCCTGCGGCTTATTTAATATACCGCGGCAGCGCATTGTATCGATTTATTCAGGCATTTGTTTTTAAGGACTCAGGGTTCTTAAGGGCGATCATTCCATAAAGAACTATGGAACAGTACGGGCCATAAAAAGCCTCTTATCTTTATCAGGTGATAAATATGAAATTGAAAATGTTGGCAGCAGCTCTGATGACTACTCTCTGTGTTGGCGCTGTTCAGGCCGCTGATGTTACGGCTCAGGCAGTAGCGACCTGGTCAGCAACCGCTAAAAAAGATACCACCAGCAAGCTGGTCGTCACTCCGCTGGGCAGCCTGGCGTTCCAGTACGCTGAAGGGATCAAAGGCTTTAACTCGCAGAAAGGCCTGTTTGATGTGGCGATTGAAGGCGATGCGACCGCAACGGCCTTTAAACTGACTTCCCGTCTGATCACTAATACCCTGACTCAGCTGGATACCTCTGGCTCTACGCTGAGCGTTGGCGTTGATTACAACGGCGAGTCCGTAGAAAAATCGGCGGACACCACCATGATCGATACCGCTAACGGCAAGCTGGGCGGCAACCTCAGCGCGCTGGCTAACGGCTATAACCAGGCCGGCCGTACGACCGCTCAGGATGGTTTCAACTTCACTATCGTTAGCGGCACCACCGACGGTACCACGGCTGTAACGGATTACAGCACGCTGCCGGAAGGGATCTGGAGCGGCGACGTCAGCGTACAGTTCGACGCGACCTGGACCAGCTGATTTCCCTGTAGCACAAAGCAGGGGGCTTCCCCTGCTTTCTTTCACGGATTGAATTCCCATGAAAAACCACATTCTGGCTATTGGCCTCTGTTTCTGCGCCATCATGCCTGCCCGGGCGCTGGACGTTGGCGATATCTCCTCGTTTATGAACAGCGACAGCAGCGTGCTCAGCAAAGAGATAAAAAATACCACCGACAGTGGACGCCTGATCAATATCCATATGGAGCGCCTCTCCTCGCCGCTCGATGGCGGTAACGTCATTGCGATGGAGAGCCAGGACGAAGTTTTACTCACGCCAGCCAGCCTGCTGCTGCCGGCGAAGAGCAGCGATGTTATTCGCTTTTTCTACAAAGGCCCGACGGATGACAAAGAGCGCTATTACCGCATCGTCTGGTTCGATCAGGCGCTAAGCGACGCCCAGCGCAATGGCGCAGCCCGCAGCGCGGTGGCGACGGCATCCGCCCGTATTGGCACCATTTTGGTCGTGGCGCCCCGCAAGGTGAACTACCGCTATCAGTACGCCAACGGCACGCTGGTGAACAGCGGAAACGCCACGCTGCGCATTCTCGCCTACGGCCCATGCCTCAAGGCGGCGGATGGCAAAGAGTGTAAAGAAAATTATTACCTCATGCCCGGTAAAGAGCGCCGATTCACGCGCGTCAACGTTGCCGATAAAAAAGGACGGGTCGCGCTCTGGCAGGGCGAGCAGTTTGTTCCCGTAAAATAACAATTGTGCTGACGGGATAAGGTTATGCCGCGACTACGGATTTCCCCGGAGCTGAAAGCGCTCCTGGCCTACGGTATGGTTATTTTTTCTGTTCCGCTCAGCGTCAGCGCGGCGCCGGAGCAGATACCGCAAATCGGCGGCGTAATTATTCCCCAGGCGTTTAGCCAGGCCCTGCAGGACGGGATGAGCATCCCGCTCTTTATTCATCTGGAAGGCAGTACGGGAAACGGGGACGATCAGCGCCTCGGCAGCGCCTTTATCTGGCTGGATGGCGGCGTGCTGCGCGTGCGCCAGATCCGCCTGGAGGAGAGCGATAATAATGCCACCGTGAGCGCCCAAACCCGGCAGACGCTCACCGCCCTGGCGAACGAATCCTTCGACAGCGACCTGCGCATTAAGATCTCCGCCGACGCGCAGCTGCAGCTCAGCCTGCGCCAGCTTCTGCTCCAGCTGGTGGTGAAAAAAGAGGCCCTGGGCACCGTACTGCGATCGCGCAGCGAAGATATCGGCCAGTCCAGCGTTAACGCCCTCAGCAGCACCCTGAACTATAACCTCGGCGTCTATAACAATCAGATGCGCAACGCGGGGAACAGCACCTCCAGCTATCTGTCGATGAACAGCGTTACCTCCCTGCGCGAGCATCACCTGGTGCTCGACGGCTCGCTCTACGGCGCCGGAACCAGCAATCAGGACAGCGAGCTCTATAAGGCGATGTACGAGCGTGACTTCGCCGGTCACCGCTTTGCGGGCGGAATGCTCGATACGTGGAACCTGCAGTCCCTCGGACCGATGACCGCCATTTCAGCAGGCAAAATTTACGGCGCCTCCTGGGGCAACCAGGCCAGTTCGACGGTCTTTGATAACTCCCAGTCGGCGACGCCGATTATCGCGTTCCTGCCTTCCGCCGGTGAAGTGCATCTGTCGCGCGACGGCCGCCTGCTGAGCGTGCAGAACTTCATGATGGGCAACCATGAGGTTGATACCCGCGGCCTGCCGTACGGCATTTACGACGTGAATGTTGAAGTTGTCGTCAACGGCCGGGTGGTGAGCAAGCGCACCCAGCGGGTGAACAAGCTGTTCACCCGGGGACGCGGCGCCGGCGCGCCTTTGGCCTGGCAGGTCTGGGGCGGAAGCTTTCATATGGACCGCTGGTCAGAGGGCAGCAAAAAGACGCTGCCCGCCAAAGAGAGCTGGCTGGCCGGGGCTTCGGCAACGGGCTCGCTGGGCGCCTTCAGCTGGGCCGCCACCGGCTACGGCTACGATAACAACGCCGTCGGCGAGACCCGGCTGACCCTGCCGCTGACGCAATCTATCAACGTGAACCTGCAAAACATGCTGGCCAGCGACAGCTCGTGGAGCAGTATCGGCAGCGTCAGCGCCACGCTGCCCGGCGGCTTTAGCTCGGTCTGGGTCAACCAGGAAAAGACCATAATCGGCGACAGGCTGCGGCGCAGCGACGCCGATAACCGGGCGATTGGCGGGACGTTGAACCTCAGCCCGCTGTGGTCAAAGCTGGGCACTTTCAGCATCAGCTATAACGACGATCGCCGCTATAGCAGCCACTACTACACCGCGGATTACTATCAGACCCTCTACAGCAACGCCTACGGTTCGCTGGGCCTGCGCGCCGGGATCCAGCGCTTTAACAACGGCGACAGCAGCGCCAGCACCGGGAAATATATCGCGCTCGACTTTTCTCTGCCGCTCGGCAACTGGTTTAGCGCCGGGATGACCCACCAGAACGGCTACACCATGGCCAACCTGGCGGCGCGCAAGCAGTTTGAGGAAGGGAGCACCATTCGCACCGTCGGTGCCAATATCTCCCGGGCCATCTCCGGCGACACCGGGGATGACAAAACCCTGAGCGGCGGCGCCTATGCCCAGTTCGATACCCGTTACTCCAGCGGGACGCTGAACGTTAACAGCGGCACCGACGGCTACGTGAATACCAACCTGACCGCTAACGGCAGCGTGGGCTGGCAGGGTAAAAATATTGCCGCCAGCGGGCGTACCGACGGGAACGCCGGGGTGATTTTTAATACCGGTCTTGAAGATGACGGCAAGCTCAGCGCCAGGGTAAACGGCCGGGTATTCCAGCTCTCGGGCAAACGCAGCTATCTGCCGCTCTCGCCCTACAGCCGCTACGAAGTCGAGCTGCAGAACAGCAAGAACTCGATCGACAGCTACGACATCGTCAGCAGCCGCAAAAGCCGTCTCACCCTCTATCCGGGCAACGTGGCGGTGATCGAGCCGGAAGTGAAGCAGATGGTGACCGTCTCCGGGCGTATTCGCGCCGAAGACGGCACGCTGCTGGCCAATGCGCACATTAATAACCACATCGGGCGTACCCGCACCGATGACAAAGGCGAGTTTGTGATGGATGTAGATAAAAAATTCCCGACCATCGACTTCAGCTACGGCAACAACCAACGCTGCGAAGTGGAGCTTGAGATTAACAAAGCGCGTGGGGCGGTATGGGTCGGCGATGTGACCTGTAACGGCTTGAAAACCTACGCCAGCAACCTGCCAACGGGAGAGAATTATGAAGGCTAAATGGGGTGCGCTATTGGCGATTGTGCTCGCCATGGGCGCAATGACGCGGGCCTCTGCGGCGGTGAGCAAAACGAACTGGGCCGACGCGGCGGCGATGCAGTATGTGTTTGTGGAAAACAACTCTGACGATAACTACTTCGTTACCCCTGGCGGCGCGCTCGACCCGCGCCTGACCGGCGGCAGCCGCTGGACCGGGCTGAAGTATACCGGTACCGGCACTATCTATCAGCAGAGCCTGGGCTATATCGATAACGGCTACAACACGATACTGAACGCCAACTGGCAGTTCGACATGTGGCTGGAGAACTCGCCGGTATCCAACCCGCTGAGCGGCCTGCGCTGTATAAACTGGTACGTTGGCTGCGATATGGCAACCAGCCTGATTCAGGCACCGGCGCTGGATGCGAGCGGTTTCTACGGCGCGACGGTAACCTCAGGCGGGACTAAATGGATGCACGGGATGCTATCCGACGCCTTCTACCTGTATCTCCAGCAGATGCCGGTAGGCGGCAGCTTCTCGATGACCATCAACGGCTGTCAGACTTCCGTTAAGTACGATGCCAGCAGCGGGGCGCGCTGTAAGGATCAGGCTTCGGGGAGCTGGTATACCCGCAAGGTCACCCATACCAAGGGCGCCAACCTAAGGCTGCTCAATACCCACTCCCTTACCGAGGTGTTTATCAATACCGACGGGGTGCCGACCCTCGGCGAGGGGAGCTCCAACTGCCATGCCCAAACCATTGGCCCCCGCTCCGGCCTGAGCTGCAAGATGGTTAACTATGCGCTGGAAACCAACGGCCTGAGCAATACATCGATCCATGTTTTCCCCGCCATCAGCAATTCGTCTCTGGTCTCCGCGGTGGGCATCTATGATATGCAGTTCAGCCTCAACGGCAATACGTGGAAGCCGGTAAGCGGCATCTCCTACTACTACAATTTCAATGAGATGAAGTCCTCTGACTCCATTTACATCTTCTTTTCGAATAACTTCTTTAAGCAGATGGTTGCGCTGGGGATCAGCGATATTAATACCAAAGATTTGTTTAACTTCCGCTTCCAGAACATTACGTCGCCGGAGTCCGGCTGGTATGAGTTTTCCACCTCCAACTCGCTGATTATCAAGCCGCGTGATTTCAGCATCAGCATTATTTCCGATGAGTACACCAGCGCGCCGAGCCGCGAGGGCTACGTCGGCCAGGGCAAGCCTTCGCTGGATTTTGGCTATATCGTCACCACCAGCGGCAGGACCGCCGCCGATGAGGTGCTGATCAAAGTTAACGGCCCGGCGCAGACCATCGACGGGCGTTCATACTGCATCTTCAGCTCCGCGGACAACACGACGAAAGTCCCTTTCCCGGCGACGCTGACCTTCACGACGCAAAGCGGCGGCAACAAAACCTACGATGCCGGCTGCGACGATAGCTGGCGCGACATGACCGATGCGCTGTGGATGAGCACGCCGTGGAACGACGCCTCCGGCGATCCGGGAGTGATGAATAAAACCACGGTCAGGTTCTCCATCCCGATGAATGACGCGATCTCGCTGAAAACGATCGACGATGACGGCTGGTTCGGTGAGGTGAGCGCTTCAGGTGAAATTCGGGTCCAGGCGACGTGGCGAAATGTTAACTAATACGATACGCCTGATGGCGTGGCTGCTGGCCCTCTGCCTGCCGGCGGTCGGAGAGGCCATATCGGTCGGTAACCTGACCTTCTCGCTGGGGGCGGAGGAGAGCTTTGCCGCCAAGCGGGTGCTGAATAATAACAAGAGCGCGCGCCTGTATCAGGTCTCGGTGGTCGGCATCGACCGTCCGGGTGGGAAAGAGATTCGCTCCCGCCCGGCGGACGGCGAGCTGCTCTTTGCGCCGCGCCAGCTGACCCTGCAGGCGGGGGAGGGGGAATATTTTAAGTTCTACTATCACGGGCCTCAGGACAACCGCGAGCGCTACTATCGGGTCTCGTTTCGTGAAATCCCCACCCGCAACCGCGTCGAGCGCAATACCGCCGGGGCGGCGGTGAGCATCGACCCGGTGGTGGTGGTGGAGACTATCCTGGCGGTGCGTCCGCGTCAGGTCGATTTTAAATGGGCCTTTGACCGCCAGGCGGGCACCGTCAGCAACAGCGGCAACACCTGGTTTAAGCTGCTGATTAAGCCCGGATGCGGGGCAACGGAAGAGGACGGCGACGCCTGGTACCTACGCCCAGGCGACGTGGTGCGCCAGGCCGCGCTGCGCCAGCCTGGCGACAAGTACATAATTTACAACGATCAATTTATCAAAATATCCAACGACTGCCCGTCGCCAGCGGCGGGCGGTTAGCTCTCCGTCAGGGCCATCAGGCGCGACTGAACCTCAGGGCAGCCGGCCAGCACCAGGTTACCGCTGAGCAGGCCGTCGTTGGCCAGAAAGTCGCTGCTGCTCCCGCCCGCTTCGACGATCAGCAGGATACCCGCCAGCGCATCCCAGCTGTTCATATGCGCCTCATAGTAGGCGTGCACCTGGCCGGCGGCGACGTGGGCCAGCATCAGCGCCCCGGCGCCAAAGCGACGGTACTCCATGCCGGCGTCAATCACCCGCTCAAGCATGCGGGCGTAGTTTGCGGCAGGCGCCCGGCTGGAGCGCCCCATGCCAATCACCACCGTTTCCGGGTCCGGCTCGCGCAGCGTCAGGCGCTTATCGTTGAGAAATGCGCCTTCGCCGCGGCGGGCAAAGAAAAACTCGTTGCGATCCGGGGCGTAGATAATTCCCAGCTCCAGCGCGCCCTGGCTGACCCAGGCCAGAGAAATACACCAGTAATCCATGCCCAGAATATAGTTGGTGGTGCCGTCGATAGGATCAATGACCCAGGTTCCCTGCTTCCCGGCCCGCAGGCCGCTCTCTTCGCCGAGAAAACCGTCCTCCGGGCGATGGGCCTCCAGCCAGGCCTTGATCTCCTGCTCGACAAAAACGTCGGCCTGGGAAACAAAATCCTGGCGCGCTTTTTTATCCACCTGCAGTCCCGCATTGCGCAGCTCCTGCGCGCGCGTACCCAACTGGCGAATCAAACTGCATAGCGACTGCTGCTGTTCTTCGGTCATAGCCTGGCTCTTATGTGGTTGATGGCGACGTGCGCCGATGAATTAAATCGACCTTCACCCACGTGGTGCGTGAAGGCTGGAGCGGATCGCTGGCCCTCTCCAGCAGGCGGGTGAGCGCCTGGCGGGAGATCTCCGCCACGTCCTGATGCAGAGTGGTGAGCCGGTAGCTGTACTGCGCCGTTTGCGGCGTGTTATCAAACCCGATGAGCTGAAAATCCGCCGGGGCCTCTTTGCCACGCTGGCGCATGCCGTCAAGAAAGCCGCAGGCCAGCTGCGCGTTGGCGCAAAAAATCCCCTCCAGCGCATCGTCGGCGGCGGCCTGCAGCCCGCCCTCGTAGCCTTCGAGGGAGGCAAACAGCGGCTGAAGATCGCGCCGCGTATCCACCCCAAGCTCGGTGAGCGCCTGATAAAACGCTTCCCCGCGCATTTGTCCGGCCCAGGTCGAGTGGCGATGGTTTAGCCAGCCAAAGCGGCGGCAGCCGGCGGTTACCAGCTGCTTCGCGGCCAGCGCCGCCCCGGCTGCATTGTCCGAGCAGACGTAATCGACGCCGGGAATATTGGGCTGGCGGTTAATACCGACGACCGGAATTTGCTGCTGGGCGAACTCGTAGACCAGCGATTCAGGCGGCTGGCCGGAGGTGACGATCGCCCCGGACACGCGAAACTGCGCGAAGCGGCGAAGGGTCTGGGCCAGATCCTGCTCGCTGCGGATCTCGCTGACCAGCGCCTGAAAATCGCGGCGCTGGATCTCGCTCAGCAGCCCGTCGAGCAGGCTGCTGCGAAACGGATCGTTGATGCGGGAAACGATCACCCCGATCAGGTGGCTGCGCCGGCGGTTAAGCCCCTGAGCGAGAAAGTTGACCTGATAGCCCAGCTCTTCTGCGGCGCGCAGCACCCGCTCGCGGGCGGCGGGCGAGATGCTGCCGTTATTGCTCAGCGCGCGGGAAACGACCGCGCGCGAGACCCCGGCGCGGCGGGCAACGTCCTCGGCGGTAATGCTCTGTTTTCGGGGGAGTGCGCTCATGCCGGGCTTTCCTCGCCGCTGCGCGGTGGCTGATGAAGATCGTATTGTAAGCCGTCCTGGCTGACGAACAACCCGTCCCACGGCTGGCAGGCTACCCGCAGCGCCGGCAGGATCGCGTCGTAGCAGTGATAGAGCCCCATGGCGGGCAGCGCCAGCGTTTGAAACAGCGCCAGGCAGGCCGGGAAATCGCCGTGGGAGGCGTCGTCGCTCAGGGCGGTGAGCGAGGCGCACTCCTGGAACGCCAGATCGGCCCCCGCCATCAGCGCGATCGACTGCGCCGTCGGCCGGCCGTCGCCGCTGTAGAACAGGCTTTTGCCGGCAAAGGTGATGCGGATCGCGCGGTTACTGAGCTCGTGCTGGGTTTCGGCGGTGCGGATCTGCCAGTCGTGCCAGGTCCACGCTGGGGTGACGTCGCGCCACTCAATCGCAAAGCACAGCGCGGTGTCCGGCCAGTTTGCCAGCTGTGCCAGCTGCATCAGCACCGGACGCTGCTGCGGCTGGCTGTAGATAATCAGCGGCTTGTGGCGGGAAAAGCTTTTCCAGTAGTTGAGCAGCGCCGTCAGGCCGGTACAGTGATCCGGATGGACGTGGGTGAAGTAAATGGCATCGATATCGTTAATATCGCCCCCGCGCTGCCACAGGGCGCGCGGGATGGTGGGGCCGCAATCAATCAGCCACTGGCGATTGTTATTATCAATCACGCGCAGCGCAGAGGTATTTTGGCTCTCTGAGAAGGCGCTGCCGCAGCCGAGAACGTCTATTTTCATTTACCCTCGCTAAAAAATTTTCGCACTTAATTAAATTGTCACAAATACCCGACAAAGTAGGCTCACATCATGTCGAGTCAAGGTTGCATTTTTTTTACAGCCAAATGAACACGTGTTCATCCAGGCGCGAATAAATAAAAAATGCCTACAGAAAAGTTTTGGATACCGAATATGAGCTATCTGCACATTGCCAGCCTGAGAATTAGCTACGGCGATAAGGTTGTCCTGCATAATATCGACCTGGCGGTAGAGAAGGGGGAGATGATCGCCCTGCTGGGGCCTTCAGGCTGCGGGAAAACCACGCTGCTAAATGCGCTCTGCGGCTTTATCCCGGCGCAGAGCGGGGAGATCGTCGTCGCCGGCAGGGATATTACCCATAGCCCGCCGGAGCAGCGCAATATTACGATGGTTTTTCAAAGCTATGCGCTGTGGCCGCATCTGACGGTGGCCCGTAATATCGGCTACGGCCTGAAGCTGCGCCGGTGGCGGCGCGACGATATCGACCGCCGGGTGGCGGAGCTGCTGCAGGTAGTCAACCTCTCGGGGCTGGCGGAAATGAAGGTGACCGAGCTTTCCGGCGGCCAGCGTCAGCGGGTTGCCCTGGCGCGCGCCCTGGCGATTGAACCGGACGTGCTGGTGCTGGATGAACCGCTCTCCAATCTCGATGCTAAAGTCCGCCTTAACGTTCGCCATGAAATAAAAGCGCTGCAAAAGAAGCTCGGCTTTACCTCATTAATCGTCACTCATGACCAGCAGGAAGCGCTGGTGATGGCTGACCGTATCGCCGTATTAAATAACGGCAGGATTGAGCAGCTAGGGACGCCAGAAGAGATATATCAGCGTCCGGCCACGCCTTTTGTCGCCGATTTTATGGGGGCCGATAATAAAATAAATAGCCGCGATATCCACACCCTCGACGGTATTCACTGGCGCAGCCCACAGGCATATTCCGCTACCGATTCTGGCGAGCAGGTTATTTATTTCCGCAGCACCGATGCGGCGCTCCTTTCAGTCGCGGATAGCGCGCCGCAGGAGGGGCTGACCCTCGACGGCATCGTCGAACAAAGCGCCTTCCTCGGCCATTTATATCGCCACAGCGTGCGCTGCCGCGATCGCCTGCTGCTGGCGGACTCTACCCGCTGCTGGCCCGCCAGCTCCCCGGTCAGGCTGCACGTGCCGACGCCGGCGCTGCATATTTTTCCTTCATCTCATGCAAGTTGACATCATCGTGTTCATTCTGGGGATAAACCATGTTTACTAAAACAAACGTTGCGCTAGCGACCGCCGTACTCCTGAGCTACGGCGCGCAGGCCGATACCATCCTGAACGTCGCGACGGCGGGCGATCAGAATATGGTGGATTACGTAAAAACCTGGCTGGGGCCAAAGTTTGAGGCCGCGCATCCGGGCGTCAAGGTGCAGGTTATCGGTACCGGGCCGGGGGACGCGGGCTCGAACAAAATTATCGAAAAGCTGACGGCGCAGAAGGCGAGCGGCGCCAGCAGCTGGGACATTGACGTCGCCGTAGTGCATCAAAAAGCCGGCGGCGAGCTGGTGGAGAAGGGGCTGTTAGAGAAGTACCGTCAGCAGATTAAGACCGGCAGCCTGGTCAGCGCCGACAACGCTAAAAATGCCCTCGGGGTTAACGTCGATGGCTACGTGATGCCGATGTTTTTAAGCCAGACCGCCATTGCCTGGAACAGCGAGACGATCAAAACCCCGCCGGCCTCCTACGATGAGCTGGTGGCCTGGGCGCAAAAAAACCCGCAGGCTTTCGGCTATAACGGGATTAAAAACGGCATGTCCGGGGTCAGCTTCGTGGTGGGCTGGATGTACGCCTACGGCACCGACGCCCAGCGCCTCTCCTCCCTGCCTTACGATAAAAGCGTGGAGAAAAACTGGGGCCAGGCCTATGAAAAACTGAAGGCTTTTAATAAAAACGTCACCTTTACGCCGGGCAACGCCGGGACGCTCGATATGCTGACCCGCGGGGAGATCGCGATGGGGCCGGTGTGGGTGGACATGTTCTACAGCTGGAAAGATCAGGGCAAACTGCCGCCGTCGATCAAGCTCTCCCTGCTGGCGCCGGGCATGCCGGGTCAGCCGATGTATTACGTGACCCCGGCGAAGGCGGCGAATCCGCAGCTGGCGCGCGAGTTTATCGAGCTGGCGACCAGCCCGGAGGTGCAGGCGCAGGGGATCGTCAAGCAGTTTAACTGGTACCCCGGCATCGATGCGCAGTACGTTAAGCCGCAGCTGGACGCGGGGACGTGGCAAAAGCTGTTTGCTGAGATCTCGCCGCAGGCGCTGGCGGAATACGGCAAAAGCTTCCCGATTAGCGCCTATTTTGACGATATTAAAGAAGGCTACGAAAGCCAGGTCGCCAACTAATCTTCGTCGATGCCCGGGGCGGCTGCGCGTCGACCCGGGCGTTTCTCCTTGCTGATATCAGGTTTGCTATGCGTATTTCGCTGAAATATCTGCTGCTGGTTGCTCCCGCTGCGCTGACCATCGCCGTGCTGTTTTTATATCCGCTGGGCTTCTCGCTGATTGCCGCCTTCACCGACGATGCGCAGCGGCTGACCCTGGCCCACTTTCGCAAAGTCTATGCGCTCTACTCCACCGATATTCTGTTTACGCTGATCGTCGTGCTGAGCTCCGTGGCGCTGCTGGCGGTGATTTCCATCACCCTTTCCGCGGTGATTACCCTGTCGTCCTGCCAGCCGATCGTGCAGATGCTGGCATTTTTATATCGGCTGCCGCTGTTTATTCCCTTTATCGTTGCGGCGCAGATGATGCGCACCTTTCTGGCCAAAAACGGCTTAATGAACAATGCGCTGGTTGCCAGCGATCTGCTCACGCCGATGGAAACTCTCTCCTGGCTGGGCTGGAAGGGCATTATTATCACCTTCGTCTGGAAGCAGCTGGCGTTCGCCACGCTGCTTATCTGCGGCGCAATGGCGGCGCTTGAGCGGTCGCAAATTCTGGCAGCGCGCAACCTGGGCGCCTCTCGTCCGCGGATCCTGTTCGATATTATTCTGCCGCAGGTGCTGCCCGCCATCGGCGTGGCGCTGGTGCTCTCGACCGTCACCATGATGTCGGTGCTGTCGGTGCCGCTGATGATAGGCGTCGGTACGCCGACGATGATCACCGTTGATATGGCGTTTCGCGTGAACTCCTACGGGGATTACGCCGTGGCTAACGCCCTCGGCGTCGTATCGCTGCTTATCTGCGGCGCGCTGTCGTGGTTTTATCTGCGCCACAGCCTGCGGCAAAAAGGGGGAGAATAATGAAGGAGGTTACGATGACGTCACCCGCGACGCTGCTGGCGAAAGGGCGGAGAAAGCTGAACGCCAGCCTGCCGCTTCAGACGCTGCTGCTGGTTCTGATGCTGCTGGCGATGTTTGGCCCGCTGCTGAATCTGCTTATCTGGACGGTGGCCGAAAGCTGGTTCTTTCCCCACAGCCTGCCCAGCCAGTGGGGGCTGAAATACTGGTATCAGGTGTTCAGCCCCTATAGCGATGTTTCGGGCTCTCTGCTGACCAGCGTGCTGATTGCCGTGCTGTCGGTGCTGGTGTGCCTGCTGGTTTCGATCCCCGCCGGCTATGCGTTATCGCGGCGAGGGATGCCGCTGCGGGTGGGCTTTATGCTGCTGTTTCTTATTCCGCAGGCGTTCCCTAACCTGACGGTATATATGAATATTGCCCGGCTTTTCTATCAGTGGGGGCTCAACGGCACCGTGGTCGGCGTGGTGCTGGTGCACAGCGTGCACGGGCTGATGTATTCGGTATGGATCTGCGTGGCGGCGTTCTCGGCGGTCGATCCGCTGCTGGCAAGAGCGTCGCGCAATCTGGGGGCCGGGGCGGTGTATACGTTTTGGCATATCGTTTTGCCCCAGGCATCGCCGGGGATTATTGCCGCCAGTATTTTTGTCTTTCTGGAGTCGCTGGACGAGTTCACCGGCACCTTTTTTGTCGGCGCGCCGGATATCACCACGCTGCCGCTGCTGCTATACAACGCCAGCATGTCGGGAAACTATCAGGTGTCGTCTATTACCGCGCTGATTTTATTACTGCCGTCGCTGCTATTTATGCTGGTTATTCATAAATTTATGCGCCCGGAAATGCTGGCGAAAATGGGCAAATAGCGCTCAGGCCACCCGCCAGTAAAAACGCTTCCCGGTGGGAAGCGTTTTTATTTTCAGGTCATCATCATCGGCCACTCTGGCGGCGTCTGGCTCATCACTTCAACCATGACGTCTTTAATGTTGCCCCAGATTTTGGCAACGTCGATCAGCGTGATGCCGAGCAGGCCGGTGGCAAACCAGCAGGCGGCGACCAGCCCCAGGCAGCTGCAGATGACCGCTAAGCCGGCATAGTCGCTTTTACGTAGCTGAATATTCATCGAGCTGGCTAAAAACATCAGCACTGCGCTCACCAGCGGCCAGCGCAGGAGTATGACACTGGTAGTAATGGAAGCCATTAACCTGATCCTCAAAGAAAGTCGGGGGCCTTTGACAACCTGGCGAGACTAACGATGACGTGACGCTCTGGCTATCGACGGGCAAACAAACGTATAATGAAACAATGTTTCCGTTTCATTAGGATGTGTGAACTATATCACATTTGTTCTTTTATTCACCAGCCAAAATTTGCGTTTTTTATGTACTTATAAACCATTTAAATATTGTGGCTAATGACGCGGTGCGCCATAACCATACCCGCTATGATGCTGAAGCTAATGCATTAATACGATGGATTGTTTTTTTGCCAGGCTTATATCTACGGGTTTTATTACCTGTTCGCGGTAATCATACGGATAAACCGAATCAGAAAGCGGTGCCGCTCTCATTATGTCGAGAATGTTTCTCGATTGTTCTATAAGTTAGTATTATTCATCATTATCAGCTGTGGGGTTTTTACCCTCAATAGCCGAATGCTAAATGACCGGGCGTTGTATAGGCGCAGGCATCTGCCATTGTGGACTTTTACCGTGATTAAGGCGTATCGCATGGATAAAAAGCGGAAATGAGTCGTAGCGCGCCGCATAAGGCGTTGAGAATATTAGGTATTACCCTGGTTATCCTGCTGCCAGTGGTGCTGGCATCGTGGCTTGCCCAACACCGGGCCAGGGTGGAAACTGACGACCAGCTCCGCACGTTTTCTCAACTGGCGCTGCAGAAAACCGAAATGGTGATTCATGAGGTCGAGCAGGCGCGTAAAAAGGCCATGCAATATCAAGGGATAATATGTTCGCCGCAGCATCAGCGATATATGCTGGATATTGTTCGCAGCCTGCTTTACGTCGAAGATTTAATCTATGCGAAAGGCGCTGATTTCTTTTGCTCAACCGTCGTTCATCCCGATACGGTCTGGCATGTTGAGACGGCTAATTATATAAAAAAGCCGGATGTCGCCATCTATTACTATCGCGATACGCCGTTCTATCCCGGTTTTGCCATGACCTATATGCAGCGCGGTCACTATGTCGCGGTTATTAATCCGCTTTCCTATAGTGCGTTAATATCCAGCGATAGAGATTTAGCCTACGGCCTGTTCGATACCAAAACGAATCAGTTCTTCTCCGTCAGCAAAAATACCAACGCCGCGGCGTTACGTCCGCTGATCCGCAGCGAAGACACATTTTTCCAGCAGGATCGCCGGGTATACACCGTTGCCCATTCGGCGAACCGCCCAATCGCGGTGATCATGTCCACCTCGCGCGTTGGCTATTATCAAAATCTATATGACCAGAGCATGCTTACTCTGCCGCTGGGCCTGATTGGTAGCGGGCTGATGTTAATGCTGTGGCTACGAACCCGGCGGCAGTATCACTCCCCGCGCAGCAGGCTGCAGCGCGCTCTGAGCCGTCGCCAGCTGTGCCTGCACTATCAGCCGATCGTCGATATTAAAAATAACCGCTGCGTCGGGGCCGAAGCGCTGCTGCGCTGGCCCGGATGCGATGGCCCGGTGATGAGTCCGGCGGAGTTCATTCCGCTGGCGGAGAACGAAGGGCTGATTGCGCAGGTGACGGACTACGTCGTGGATGAGGTGTTTGCCGATCTGGGCGAATTCCTCGCCAGCCATCCGCAGCTGTACGTCGCGATTAACCTCTCGGCCACCGACTTCCACTCCGCGCGGCTGATTAGCCAAATTAGTGAAAAGGCGCGAAGCCACGCGGTATGCATCAACCAGATTAAAATCGAAGTGACCGAGCGTGGGTTTATTGACGTGCAGAAAACGACGCCGGTGATTCAGGCCTTTCGCGAGGCGGGATATGAAGTCGCCATCGATGATTTCGGCACCGGCTACTCCAACCTGCATAACCTCTCTTCGCTCAACGTCGACATTCTCAAGATCGATAAATCCTTTATCGATACGCTGACGACCCACGGCACCAGCCACACGATCGCCGAGCATATTATTGAGATGGCGCGCAGCCTGCATCTGAAAACCGTGGCCGAGGGCGTCGAAACGCTGGACCAGGTGAAGTGGCTACAGAAGCGCGGCGTCCGCTACTGCCAGGGCTGGCATTTTGCCAGGGCGATGCCGGTGCAGGAGTTTAAGCAGTGGCTGGTTAAGGCGCCAGCGCTGCTTAACGCCTGCGCGCGAACCCGTCAGGCGGAAATCTGATGGCGATAGTCGCTGGGCGTGCGGTCATACTCCCGGCGGAACACCCGTGAAAACGTCTGCTGCGAGACGTAGCCCAGATCCATCGCGATATCGAAAATCGGGCGCTGGGTGGTTCTGAGGGCTTCAGCGGCCAGTAACAGTCGACGTTGGCGAATGTAATCACCCAGCGTCTGATGCGTAACGGCGCGGAACATCCGCTGGAGATACCACTTCGAGTACCCCGATTTTTTGGCGACTACATCAATGTTAAGTGGTTGATCGATATGTTCATCAATCCATTCAATAAGCGTTTGGATAATATCCTGATGGGACATAAAGCGGCCTCTCTCTCAATTCTCGATTCGTCGTTTTGTCTGCGGGCGAGTATAATTCCTCAAGTTAACTTGAGGTAAAGAGCTTTATGGAAAAGAAATCACCCCGTATCAAAATGCTGTTGACCCCCGGCGAAGTGGCAAAACGTACCGGCGTTGCCGTCTCGGCGCTCCATTTCTATGAAAGCAAAGGGCTGATTCACAGCCAGCGCAATCCGGGTAATCAGCGGCGCTACCGTCGTGACGTGCTGCGCGCGGTGGCGATTATCAAGATTGCGCAGCGCATCGGCATTCCGCTGGCGACTATCGGCGACGCCTTTGGCGTGCTGCCAGAAGGCCACAACCTAAGCGCCAAAGAGTGGAAGCAGCTATCGTCGGTGTGGCGGGAAGAGCTGGACCGGCGCATTCATACGCTCACCGCGCTGCGCGATCAGCTGGATGGCTGCATCGGCTGCGGCTGCCTGTCACGACGGGACTGCCCGCTGCGTAACCCGGGAGACAAGCTGGGTGAAGAGGGGACCGGCGCGCGGCTGCTGGAGGATGATTAAAAAACTAAAGCGCCACAACAGGGCGCTTTAGTTGTTTTCCGGTCTTTGTCTTTCGCTCTATCCCGCTGGTTCACAGGAGGGTTTCCCCCGACATCGGCTCCCCTCAGTATTGCGCAACAAGTTGATGGAGGTTCCGGATTGCGCCGACACCTTAATTGTGGCACATCCCCTTAAATCCACCCGCTTATTTTGGCGAATTTTTCCCGTCATTCACCGTCAGTTCCTATAGTTAATTTGAACAAACGACGGGAGAGACTCATGCTGACGGTACATCACCTTAATCAATCGCGATCGCAGCGCGTGCTCTGGGCGCTGGAAGAGCTGCAGCTGCCCTATCAGATTGTCTGCTATCCGCGGCAGAAAAATATGCTGGCACCGCCGGAGTTAAAAAAAATTCACCCGCTGGGCAAATCTCCGGTCGTGGAGGACAACGGCTACGTGCTGGCGGAGTCCGGGGCGATCCTCGAATATCTGCAGGAAACCTACGATAGCACGCAGCAGCTGCGGCCGCAGGCGATGGCGGACAGGCTGCAGTACCGCTTTTGGCTGCACTATGCCGAAGGCTCGCTGATGCCCCTGATGCTGATGAAGCTGGTCTTTTCCAGCCTCGGCAAGGCTCCGGTGCCGTTCGGCATGCGCACGCTGGGCGGCGCGCTGGGGAAGGGGATGCAGAAGGCCTGGCTGGACCGGCAGATTGCGACCCACGCCGGCTTTATCGAAGATCACCTCTCCCGATGGCCGTGGTTTGCGGGCGAAAATCTGAGCATGGCCGATATCCAGATGAGCTTTCCGCTGCTGGCGCTGCAGTCGCGCGGCGGAATTGACGGGCTTGCGCACATCGCCCGCTGGACGCAGCGTATCGAACAGCGTCCGGCCTGGCAGCGCGCCATTGAGCGCGGCGGCCCCTTTACGCTACCGGGTGCCTGAGGCATCACCTTTTACGATGGCCGAGGCGAATTGCTATCAGCGCAATACAAAAATGTTAGTAGATTGCGCATGGACGATAACGTTTGCGCATCGGCTGGTTATTTCCTGAACGTCATAAGCGAAATTTAGCGAAATACGACAAACTTCAGTTGAAAAGGGCCATCTAAAGGCTGGATAATCGTTTGCCTTATTATTTTGCTCGCTATTTATCCTGCTAACAGGGGGTGAGTAAAGTAATTTTGACCACCGTATTGTATGCGCGGAGTTAAACGTTTGCTTTTTTTGCAGCCCCCCTGGCGCTGCGATATATAGCACAAGGAGATCGCGTTGAACTGGCAGTGGATGGTCCACCACGCATACCGACGAATGATAAAAATTCTCAGGGGAAGTTTTCTATGTCTACGCCTTCAGCGCGTACCGGCGGTTCATTGGACGCCTGGTTTAAAATTTCGGCTCGCGGCAGCTCCGTGCGTCAGGAAGTTCTTGCAGGTTTAACCACTTTTCTCGCCATGGTGTACTCGGTAATCGTGGTACCGGGCATGCTGGGTAAAGCCGGGTTCCCACCGGCAGCGGTGTTTGTCTCCACCTGCCTGGTGGCGGGCGTGGGCTCTCTGGTGATGGGGCTGTGGGCCAACCTGCCGCTGGCAATCGGTTGTGCTATCTCGCTGACCGCCTTTACCGCCTTCAGCCTGGTGCTGGGACAGCAGATCAGCATCCCGGTTGCGCTGGGCGCCGTGTTCCTGATGGGCGTGCTGTTTACCATTATCTCCGCGACCGGCATTCGTAGCTGGATCTTACGCAACCTGCCGCAGGGCGTTGCGCACGGCACCGGTATCGGTATCGGCCTGTTCCTGCTGCTGATCGCTGCCAACGGCGTGGGCCTGGTCATTAAGAACCCGCTGGATGGTCTGCCGGTGGCGCTGGGTAATTTCGACAGCTTCCCGGTGATTATGTCGCTGGTGGGGCTGGCGGTGATTATCGGCCTCGAAAAGCTGAAGGTGCCGGGTGGCATCCTGCTGACCATTATCGGTGTGTCGATCGTGGGCCTGATTTTCGACCCTAACGTTCACTTCTCCGGTATTTTTGCCATGCCGTCGCTGAGCGACGATAAAGGCAATTCGCTGATCGGCAGCCTGGATATTATCGGCGCGCTGAACCCGGTTGTTCTGCCGAGCGTGCTGGCGCTGGTGATGACGGCGGTATTTGATGCCACCGGTACCATCCGCGCGGTCGCGGGGCAGGCGAACCTGCTGGACAAAGACGGGCAGATTATCAACGGCGGTAAAGCGCTGACCACCGACTCCCTGAGCAGCGTCTTCTCCGGCCTGGTCGGTGCGGCGCCGGCGGCGGTGTATATCGAATCGGCTGCGGGTACCGCTGCCGGCGGTAAAACGGGCCTGACCGCGGTGACGGTTGGCGTGCTGTTCCTGCTGATCCTGTTCCTCTCTCCGCTCTCCTATCTGGTGCCTGCCTACGCCACCGCTCCGGCGCTGATGTATGTCGGCCTGCTGATGCTGAGCAACGTGGCGAAGATTGATTTCAACGATTTTGTCGATGCGATGGCGGGGCTGATTACCGCGGTCTTTATCGTGCTGACCTGCAACATTGTTACCGGCATCATGATCGGCTTCGCGTCGCTGGTTATCGGACGCCTGGTCTCCGGGGAGTGGCGCAAGCTGAACCTCGGCACCGTGATCATTGCCGCAGCGCTGGTTATCTTCTACGCCGGCGGCTGGGCAATTTAAGCGATTTATGCTGACAGCGGGCGGCTCAGGCCGCCCGTTTAATTTTTAAGCCACATCCTGTTTCCTTTTGCGTTAATCTGGGTAGCGTATCATTTCGAGACATGACGCCTCAGATGTAAAAAAAGAAAACGCAGCAAACAGGGAACACATGGAAATATTCTTTACCATACTCATCATGACCCTCGTGGTCTCTCTCTCCGGGGTGGTTACACGCGTACTGCCCTTTCAGGTTCCACTACCTTTAATCCAAATCGCCATCGGCGCGCTGTTAGCCTGGCCTACCTTCGGGCTGCACGTCGAATTCGACCCCGAGCTCTTCCTGGTCCTCTTTATTCCGCCGCTGCTTTTTGCCGATGGCTGGAAGACGCCGACCCGCGAGTTCATTGAGCACGGGCGAGAGATTTTTGGCCTCGCGCTGGCGCTGGTGCTGGTGACGGTGGTGGGCATCGGCTACCTCATCTACTGGATAGTCCCGGGCATTCCGCTGATCCCGGCCTTTGCGCTGGCGGCGGTTCTGTCGCCAACCGATGCGGTGGCGCTCTCCGGGATTGTCGGTGAAGGGCGGATCCCGAAAAAAATTATGGGGATACTGCAGGGCGAAGCGTTGATGAACGACGCCTCCGGCCTGGTCTCGCTGAAGTTTGCCGTCGCGGTGGCGATGGGCACGATGGTCTTTACCGTTGGCGGTGCGACCGTCGAGTTCTTCAAGGTGGCAATAGGCGGCATCCTCGCCGGTTTTGTCGTCAGCTGGCTCTACGGGCGCTCGATGCGCTTCCTCAGCCGCTGGGGTGGCGATGAGCCGGCAACGCAGATTGTGCTGCTGTTCCTGCTGCCGTTTGCTTCCTACCTGATCGCTGAACATATTGGTTTTTCCGGGATTCTGGCCGCGGTCGCGGCGGGGATGACCATCACCCGTTCAGGAGTGATGCGCACCGCGCCGCTGGCGATGCGCCTGCGCGCCAACAGCACCTGGGCGATGCTGGAGTTCGTGTTTAACGGCATGGTGTTCCTGCTGTTAGGCCTGCAGCTGCCGGATATTCTGTCGAGCTCGCTGGTGGCGGCGGAGGCGGATCCCAACGTCGAAACCTGGATGCTGTTTACCGATATAATCCTGATTTACGCCGCCCTGATGCTGGTTCGCTTTGGCTGGCTGTGGACGATGCGCAAGCTCAGCCAGCGCTTCCTGAAGAAGAAGCCGATGGAGTTTGGCTCCTGGACCACCCGCGAGCTGCTGATCTCCTCGGTGGCCGGGGTGCGCGGGGCGATTACCCTCGCCGGCGTGCTGTCGATACCGCTGCTGCTGCCGAGCGGCGACGTTTTCCCTGCGCGCTATGAGCTGGTATTCCTTGCCGCCGGGGTCATCCTGTTCTCGCTGTTTGTCGGCGTGATTGCGCTACCGATCCTGCTGCGCCACATCGAGTCGACCGACCATGTCCAGCAGCGTAAAGAGGAGCGCCTGGCGCGCGCCGCAACCGCGGACGTGGCGATCGTGGCGATTCAAAAAATGGAGGAGCGGCTGGCGGCGGATACCAAAGAGAATATCGATAACCAGCTGCTGACGGAGGTCAGCTCGCGGGTGATCGGTAACCTGCGCCGGCGGGTCGACGGGCGCAACGATGTGGAAACCTCCATCCTCGAAGAGCAGCTTGAGCGCCGCTTCCGCCTGGCGGCGCTGCGTTCAGAGCGCGGTGAGCTATACCACCTGCGCGCCACCCGCCAGATCAGCAACGAGACGCTGCAGAAGCTGCTGCACGACCTCGACCTGCTGGAAGCGCTGCTCATCGAAGATCAATAGCCGCCGCCGCTCCCCGCCGGGGAGCCGTGCGGCTGAGCTATCGACAGGGCTCGCCCGGACCGGCGCAACGCGCCGCCTCCGGGCGCTTACTCATTGAGCCAGAAGCTTTTACTGCACTCCAGCCACGCCTGGGCGCTATGCGACAGATAGACGCCCTCCCGCCAAATCATCCCCAGCTCCCAGCGCAGCTCGCTCTGCAGCGGGATCGTGCAAAAATGCCGGGCGTCGAGGCGCTCGCAAATCGGCTGCGGCAGGATAGCCACGCCAATTCCCGCCTGAACCATCGCGGCGAGGAAGTCCCACTGTCCGCTGCGCACCGCGATGCGGGGCTTGACGTCATGGTCGGTAAACAGCTGCATCAGCTGCTGGCTGAGGGCGAAATCTTCGTTATAGATAACCAGCGGATGGGCGGCGAGCGCCTGCGGCGACAGCGAGCTAACCGCCTCCCACTGCGCCGTTCTCGGCGCCAGCACGCACAGCGGATGGTTGAACAGCGGCAGCGTCGCCAGGCCGCTCTCCTCATCGACCGGCAGCGCCGTCATGGCCAGATCCAGCTCGCCGTCGCTGACCGCCTGCTGCACGGTCAGGCCGCCGAACTCGGCAATTTTCAGCTCCACGCCCGGATAGCGTTGACGAAACAGGCCGATCGGCTCGGCCATCAGCATCCCGACCATCGGCGGGATCCCCAGCCGCAGAATGCCCTTATGCAGGTGGTTAATATCGCTAAGCTCGGATTCCAGCTGGCGGAATTCGCCCAAAATCGCCTGCCCGCGCTCGAAAACCACCCGGCCGGTATCGGTCAGCAGCAGCCGGCGGCCATCGCGAATTAGCAGCGTACAGTTGAGCTCATCTTCGAGGTTTTTTAGCATCTTGCTGATGGTGGGCTGCGTGACGAACAGTTTCTCCGCCGCGCGGGTGAAGCTCTGCTGACGGACGACTTCGACAAAATAACGCAGCGTGCGGATATCCATAATTATTCCCTGAGACTATACCTGTGATGATTTTAATTCATTTCTGTCCAACCTGGCGGCTCACTATACTGCTCGCCTGGCTTCTTTTTCAGGAATATCGCTCATGGCCTTCGCGCCAGCTCGCGTTACCCCCTTCGTTATGCAACGCCTTCAGGTACCGGTTCAGGTACTGGTTTATGCCGGACTCTTTGTCTGCGCTCAATATCTGGTTAACTGGCTGCACCTGCCGCTCCCGGCAAATCTGGTCGGCATGCTGATGCTGCTGGCGCTTATCGTCTGTCGGATTATCCCGCTGAAGTGGGTGCGCGCCGGCGCCCGCTGGCTGCTGGCAGAAATGCTGCTGTTCTTCGTGCCGGCGGTGGTGGCGGTGGTCAACTACACCCAGCTGCTGATGGTGGACGGCTGGCGTATTCTGCTGGTGATCGCGCTGAGCACGACGCTGGTGCTGGGCGCCACGGCGTGGGTGGTGGATAAAGTTTATCGCTATGAAATCAGCAGGATGAAGCATGAGTGATCTCCATCTGAGCATCCTGTGCCTGATCGTGACGCTGGTGCTCTATTTTGCCAATAAACGCCTCTATCGCCGCTTTCACAAGCTGCCGCTGATGCCGCTGGTTTTTACCCCGATCCTGCTGGTGCTGATTCTGGTCTTTGGCCATATTTCATATCAAAGCTATATGGGCGAAGCCCACTGGCTGCTGTGGCTGCTGTGGCTGCTGGGGCCGGCGACCATCGCTTTCGCCGTGCCGGTGTATGACAACCTGGCGATTATTAAACGCCACTGGATGTCGCTGAGCGCCGGGGTGGTGACGGCCTCAATCGTGGCGGTCTGCAGCTCGGTCTGGCTGGCGCGCCTGTTCACCCTTTCCGATGAGATTCAGCGCAGCCTGGCGGTGCGTTCGGTCACCACGCCTTTTGCGCTGGCCGCGGCCCGGCCTCTCGGCGGTCAGCCGGATCTGGTCGCGCTGTTCGTGGTGGTCACCGGGGTCTTTGGCATGGCGATCGGCGATGTGCTGTTTTTGCGCCTGTCGATTCGTGAAGGGATGGCGAAAGGGGCGGGCTTTGGCGCCGCCTCGCACGGTGCCGGGACCGCGCGCTCCTACGAGCTCGGGCCGCAGGAGGGCGTTGTCGCCAGCCTGGTGATGATGCTGTCTGGAGTGGTGATGGTGCTGGCGGCGCCGCTGGTGCGCCTGCTGATGTTCTGATGAACCCCGGCCGAACGGCCGGGGTTAAGCGGCTTAATGCGCCTGGCCGCGTTCGATACCGATACCGGTCTGTGAACGGATAAACTGGGCGCGGAACCGCTCGCGTTCGCGCTGCCCTTCCGCCGAGTTATCGGTGGCGGAGAAGAACCAGATACCGATAAAGGCAACGGCAATCGAGAATAGCGCCGGATACTCGTACGGGAAGACCGCCTTCGCATGGCCGAGGATCTGGACCCAAATTGTCGGGCCGAGGATCATCAGGATTACGGCGGTCAGCAGCCCCAGCCAGCCGCCAATCATCGCCCCGCGGGTGGTCAACTTCGACCAGTACATCGACAGCAGAATGATAGGGAAGTTACAGCTGGCGGCAATCGAGAACGCCAGTCCGACCATAAAGGCAATGTTCTGATTTTCGAACAGGATCCCCAGCAGAATGGCGACCACGCCGAGGATCAGCACGGTGATTTTCGATACCCGCAGCTCGTCGCGCTCGCTGGCGCCCTTACGGAAGACGTTGGCGTACAGGTCGTGGGAGACCGCCGAGGCCCCGGCCAGGGTGAGGCCTGCAACCACCGCAAGAATGGTGGCGAAGGCCACGGCCGAAATAAAGCCGAGGAACAGATTACCGCCCACCGCGTCAGCGAGGTGCACCGCCGCCATGTTGTTACCGCCGATAAGCGCGCCCGCAGCGTCTTTAAACGCCGGATTGGCGCCCACCAGCATGATCGCGCCGAAGCCGATAATAAAGGTCAGGATGTAGAAGTAGCCCATAAAACCGGTGGCGTAGAATACGCTTTTACGCGCTTCGCGCGCATCGCTCACGGTGAAGAAGCGCATCAGAATATGCGGCAGACCGGCGGTACCGAACATCAGCCCCAGCCCCAGCGACAGCGCCGATATCGGGTCTTTCACCAGTCCGCCAGGGCTCATGATCGCCACCCCTTTTGGATGGACCGCCATCGCTTCGCTGAACAGGTTATTGAAGCTGAAGCCGACGTGCTTCATGACCATAAAGGCCATAAAGCTGGCGCCGCACAGCAGCAGAACCGCCTTAATGATCTGTACCCAGGTGGTCGCCAGCATGCCGCCAAACAGCACGTACAGCACCATCAGCACGCCGACCAGCACCACCGCAACGTGGTAGTTAAGGCCGAACAGCAGCTGGATAAGCTTGCCCGCGCCGACCATCTGCGCAATCAGGTACAGCGCCACCACTACCAGCGAACCGCAGGCGGAGAGGGTACGGATTGGCCCCTGCTTCAGGCGATAGGAGGCGACGTCGGCAAAGGTATAGCGTCCGAGGTTGCGCAGGCGTTCGGCAATCAGGAACAGAATAATCGGCCAGCCGACCAGGAAGCCGAGGGAGTAAATCAGCCCATCGTAGCCGGAGGTATAAACCAGCGCGGAAATCCCGAGGAAGGAGGCGGCGGACATAAAGTCGCCGGCAATTGCCAGCCCGTTCTGGAAGCCGGTGATATTCCCCCCAGCGGTATAGTAATCGCTGCGCGAGCGTACCCGTTTTGACGCCCAGTAAGTGATATAGAGCGTGAGGGCGACGAAGATCAGGAACATGATAATCGCCTGCCAGTTTGTCGGCTGGCGCTGGACCGCGCCGGCGATCGTATCGGCCGCGTTTGCGGCAGCCGGGAGCGTGGCGGCAAGCGCCGTCAGAACTTTCTTCATGATGCCTGCACCTCTTTGAGAATGCTTTTCGTCAGACGATCGAATTCGCCGTTGGCCCGCCACACGTAAACGCCGGTGAGCAGGAAGGAGATAACGATGACGCCGATGCCGATGGGGATGCCGCGGGTGACGCTGGTTCCCGCGTGCAGCGGCGTACCCAGCCAGCCGGGGGCAAAGGCGATAAGCAAAATGAAGCCGACATAGATAACCAGCATGATCAGTGACAAAATGGCGGCAAACCTTTGCCGGGTTGCAACTAACTCCCTGAAATTCGCACTATTTTCTATCCGCTGACAAATTTGATCATTCATCTTAGCGTCTCCAGAGGTATTCCTTTCGTCATCCACGCGCGAGACGTCGGCAGCACGCGTCCGCCCGACGGTTAACCGTCGGGAATCTGCCTGCTTACCGCTTTCCTGCTGCCTGGAATCCTTAGGAAGGTTTTATGTTTATCTCCTCTCCCCGATGGGGGAGAGGGTGTAGGGATTCAGTACGTATTTACGACGGCATTGCGATGGACTGCTTCTCTTCGAGCAGTTTTTCCACCACGCCTGGATCGGCGAGCGTTGAGGTATCGCCGAGGTTGCTGGTGTCACCGGCGGCAATCTTGCGCAGGATGCGGCGCATGATTTTACCGGAGCGGGTTTTCGGTAACGAATCGGTCCAGTGCAGCACGTCCGGGGTGGCCAGCGGGCCTATCTCTTTACGCACCCAGTTGCGCACTTCCGCGTACAGCTCCGGCGTCGGCTCTTCACCGTGATTCAGCGTCACGTAGGCGTAAATGGCCTGACCTTTGATGTTATGCGGGATGCCGACCACCGCCGCTTCGGCGATTTTCGGGTGTGAGACCAGCGCCGATTCAATTTCGGCGGTGCCCAGACGGTGGCCGGAAACGTTCAGCACGTCGTCCACGCGGCCGGTTATCCAGTAGTAGCCATCCTCGTCACGACGCGCGCCGTCGCCGCTGAAGTACATGTTTTTAAAGGTGGAGAAGTAGGTTTGCTCGAAGCGCTCGTGGTCGCCGAACAGGGTACGCGCCTGGCCAGGCCAGGAGTCGGCGATGGCCAGGTTGCCCTCGGTGGCCCCTTCCAGCGGCGTGCCTTCGTTATCGACGATGACCGGCTGAACGCCGAAGAACGGACGGGTGGCGGAGCCGGCCTTCAGTTCAATCGCGCCCGGCAGCGGGGTGATCATAAAGCCGCCGGTTTCGGTCTGCCACCAGGTGTCCATCACCGGGCATTTCTCGTTGCCGATTTTCTTCCAGTACCACTCCCAGGCTTCCGGGTTGATCGGCTCACCGACGGACCCCAGAATGCGCAGGGAAGAGCGGTCGGTGCCTTCGATAGCCTTATCGCCCTCGGCCATCAGCGCGCGAATCGCCGTTGGTGCGGTATACAGGATGCTGACCTGGTGCTTATCCACCACCTGGCACATGCGCGCCGGAGTCGGCCAGTTTGGTACCCCTTCGAACATCAGCGTCGTCGCGCCGCAGGCCAGCGGGCCGTACAGCAGGTAGCTGTGGCCGGTTACCCAGCCCACGTCGGCGGTGCACCAGTAGATATCGCCAGGATGATAGTCGAATACGTATTTGAAGGTCGTTGCCGCATACACCAGGTAGCCCCCGGTGGTGTGCAAGACGCCTTTCGGCTTGCCGGTTGAGCCTGAGGTATAGAGGATAAACAGCGGGTCTTCGGCGTTCATCTCTTCCGGCTGGTGCTGGTCGCTGGCGTTTTCCAGCAGATCGCTCCACCACAGGTCGCGACCCTCGTGCCATTCCGTTTTGCCTCCGGTGCGCTTGAGGACGACCACGTTTTCAATGGTGGTCACGTTAGGATTTTTCAGCGCGTCATCGACGTTTTTCTTCAGCGGAATGGCGCGACCGGCACGCAGGCCCTCGTCGGCGGTGATCACCAGCCGCGAGCTGGAGTCGATGATGCGTCCGGCAACCGCTTCCGGCGAGAAGCCGCCGAAAATAACCGAGTGGATGGCGCCAATGCGCGCGCAGGCCAGCATAGCGACCGCCGCTTCGGGCACCATCGGCATATAGATAGCCACGACGTCGCCTTTTTTAATCCCGAGGCCGAGCAGGGCGTTGGCAAAGCGGCATACGTCGCGATGCAGCTCGCGATAGGTAATTTTCTTGCTCTGGCTGGCGTCGTCGCCTTCCCAGATGATGGCCGTCTGGTCGCCGCGCTCCGCGAGGTGGCGATCGAGACAGTTGGCCGCCAGGTTTAGCGTTCCGTCCTCATACCATTTGATAGAGACGTTGCCTGGGGCAAACGAGGTGTTCTTCACGCGCGTATAGGGCCGCATCCAGTCGAGAATTTTTCCCTGCTCGCCCCAGTACGCGTCGGGGTCGGTCACGGATTGTTGATACTGCGCCTTGTACTGTTCCGGGTTAATCAGGCAGCTGTCCGCAATATTTGCGGGAATAGAGTGTTTATGTATTTGGCTCATGGCTTTTTTTCTCCTGTAGGTTGTTAAATATATGTCAAATAAACGTTAATAGTAGGGGCTTTGCGCGCTTTGTTTGCTATTTGGGGGACAGATCACGCATTAATTCAACTGAATGAAAATCAATCAAATGAAACTTTTAAGTGCAATAGTTCCGGCAATGAATTTATAGAAATGGAAGTTATTAAAATTTTTTTATAACAAATACTTATGCAAGATAAGTGGGGGGAATGAGCGACTTTATGCATAAAACCAGAGTAAAGGCCTGTTCTTAAAGGCTTGCGTAGCATGCCGTGCAAATGATACTCATATCCCGCGTTAAAAAACCCCATAGAGCAACGCAACACAATTCATACCCCTTTCAGTGGGCATCATTACCTCCGGTAATGATGCCTTTCATTGAGGAAGTCTGTAGTGATGAAAAAAACAAAAGTCAGCCTGGCCTGGCAAATTTTGCTGGCCCTGGTGCTGGGCATACTCCTGGGCAGTTATCTGCATTACCATGCCGAAAGCCGTGATTGGTTAATCTCGAACCTCCTGACGCCTGCGGGCGACATCTTTATCCACCTGATTAAAATGATCGTGGTGCCGATTGTGATTTCGACCCTGATCGTCGGGATTGCGGGCGTCGGCGACGCTAAGCAGCTGGGGCGCATTGGTGCCAAAACGATTATCTATTTTGAAGTGATCACCACGGTGGCGATTGTGCTGGGGATCACCCTGGCCAACGTTTTCCAGCCGGGCACCGGCATTGATATGTCGCAGCTGGCGGCGGTCGATATTTCGAAATACCAAAGTACGACGGCGGAAGTGCAAAGCCACGCGCACGGCCTGATGGGGACTATCTTGTCGCTGGTGCCGACCAATATCGTCGCCTCGATGGCAAAGGGCGATATGCTGCCGATTATCTTCTTCTCGGTGCTGTTCGGCCTCGGCCTCTCCTCGCTGCCGGCAACGCATCGTGAGCCGCTGGTGACCGTTTTCCGCTCCATTTCCGAGACCATGTTCAAAGTGACGCACATGGTGATGCGCTACGCGCCGGTCGGGGTGTTTGCGCTGATCTCCGTGACCGTTGCTACCTTCGGCTTCGCCTCCCTGTGGCCGCTGGCCAAGCTGGTGATTTTGGTCTACTTCGCGATTCTGTTCTTTGCGCTGGTGGTGCTGGGGCTGGTCGCACGGGTCTGCGGCCTGAGCATCTGGACCCTGATTCGCATCCTCAAAGACGAGCTGATCCTCGCGTACTCTACCGCCAGCTCCGAGAGCGTGCTGCCGCGTATTATTGAGAAAATGGAGGCCTACGGCGCACCGGCCTCCATCACCAGCTTCGTGGTGCCGACCGGCTACTCCTTTAACCTCGACGGTTCGACGCTATACCAGAGTATTGCGGCGATCTTCATTGCTCAGCTGTACGGGATTGACCTGTCGCTGTGGCAGGAGATTACGCTGGTGCTGACGCTGATGGTGACCTCGAAAGGAATTGCCGGCGTGCCGGGCGTCTCCTTCGTGGTGCTGCTGGCGACGCTGGGCAGCGTCGGGATCCCGCTGGAAGGTCTGGCCTTTATTGCCGGCGTTGACCGTATCCTCGATATGGCGCGTACCGCGCTGAACGTGGTGGGGAATGCCCTGGCGGTGCTGGTTATCGCCAAGTGGGAGCACAAATTTGACCGTAAGAAAGCGCTGGCATACGAGCGTGAGGTGCTGGGTAAATTTGATAAGACCGCGCAATAAGCGCGTAATGAAATAGCAAGCCCGGCGCCCTGCGCCGGGTTTTTTTTATCGTAGGGCAGGGGATTACAGATAACGGTGGTTTGGGCGAAAGCTGTTTTTTTAGCATGTCCTGCAATCTACGAAACGTTCCGTTCATATTCCGTGGAATGTTCCGTTCACCATTGGTCCCGCATACTTCTGTTTACTGCGGCATAGGTGAACGGCCCAGGGCCGGTTTCGCCCGGCCCTGGGGACCCGGCATCCCGGCAAGAAAAATCGTCGCTGCGCGATACCTTCGTCTCCGTCGTCTGGCTATTCGGGGACGGCAAGAGGTAACTTCCCTGTAAGGCTTGCCTCCGCCAGCATCCATGCTGGCGGCCCCGGCCAGCCGCCTGCGCCTCAGCGATTTTTAGCCGGCCCAACCCCCCTGCTGTACGTCCCGATGCCTCATGCCACGATTGCCATTACTGAAAAACCTTCAGCAGCAGCCTGGCTACAGCATGGCCACGGACCGGCAGCGCGGGGGTTAAGGCGCATCAAGAAAACTGGCGGGAACGCAGGCGCGCATCCAGGACTGACCGCCAGGACAAAAACGCCGGGAGCGTTTTTGAACGACGCTAGCGTCGGCCCCGAAGGGGTGAGTCCCATGGATGGGACGAATAAGACGGTCAGAGAGGCAGGTCGAGACAGGGACGTCGAGTCCTGCCCGGTCCGCCAGATGAAGCCGGAGTGGAGCGTACCGCGCAGCGGCAGTTTTCAGCGCCGTGCCGTTCACCCGCAGCGGGTGTGAGAAAAGCGCTGGATTCATCGTGAACGGAACATTCCACGGAATATGAACGGAACATTCCACGGAATATGAACGGAACATTCCACGGAATATAAACGGAACTTAAAAAACAGCTTTCGCCCAAACCACCGTAAAAAGCCATCCGGGCGCGAAGAGGCTACCCCTTGGTTATCCGCTCAAACTCCTCGCATCCGGTATCAAAACCCTCCTGGCAGCTGACGTTCAGCCAGTGCAGGGCCTTCTGCTGATTGGGCTCGATAAAGCCTTTCTCCCCCTGCTGGAATATCATCCCCGCCCAGTACTCGGCGTAGCCGGTGCGGGACAGCGAGGAGCTGCGTTTAAAATAGAGCGAGGCCGCGGCGTCATCTTCCGCAATCTGCACGCCGCTGGCGTAAATCAGCCCGAGCAGCATCTGCGCGTCAACGGCGGAGTCGCTTTCCGGATCCTGGGCCGCGTCCTGTAGCAGGGTGATGGCGTGCGTATAGTCCGGCTTGCCGGCCTGATGATTGACCAGCACCCGGGCAAGGACGATCTCCCCGGCCTTGCTTCCCGCCTGAACCGACTTTTCCGCCAGCTGCCTGGCCTGCTTGTAATCGGCGTTCTGCGGGTTGCGGATCTTCAGCTGAGCCAGCAGCGCCAGCGCATCGCCATCGCCGTTTTCCGCCGACTTCTGCGCCCAGTATTCGGCCTGCGGGTAATCGCCGGAGCTGACGTAGGTATCGGCGAGATAGTACTGCGCGCGCGGGTCGCCCGATTCAGCCTGCTGTTTGTACTGACTGCCTGGTTCCATGGCGCCTGCGGCGAGGGAGACCAGCGCCAGCAATAAAGAGAGGTATTTCATTTTTTATTATCTATTAGGGATACAGCTAACAGTATAAAGGGAGGCGTAAGAGAAGAAAATGACAGGCGCTAAGCGGGCGTGATGAAACCGGGGCGATAAACGTGTCCCGCCGCTGAGCGTTGCGCCAGCGGGGGACCGATCCGTCGCCCGGAAAGGCGCGGCGCGCCCCTCCGGGAAAGCGGTCTGACTTAGCCCATCGCGCTTTCGCGCAGGCGGGCTTTTAGC